>Ga0210040_10007405_pt1 | contig 13294 bp, 10 predicted proteins | sample CryGeyCG12114_NA_FD_185462 | JGI IMG/M metagenome (GOLD analysis project Ga0210040, IMG submission 185462) | Groundwater microbial communities from aquifer - Crystal Geyser CG19_WC_8/21/14_NA (SPAdes) (version 2) | ecosystem: Environmental > Aquatic > Deep subsurface > Groundwater | place: USA... | reverse complement strand
ACTGAAGCATGCTGGGGTACCCTGGAAGGCCGACTTTCATGAGCTCAGCAAGGCTGGCTACCACTATGATACCTGTCTCGATGAGCTTCAGAAGTACGATCGTTCCTATGCTGAGCCACTATTTAATCCAACAACGCCTGATCGAGCGCGCAAGGGTAAGCGTGAATCCACAAAGGTTGTTAGGCTATGCTACGCTACTCTGGTCATTGTACCTCCGAATCTGCTGGTGCAGTGGCAGCACGAGATTGAGAAGCACACAGAGCCTGGCGCACTTGACGTACTGGTCTTGGACTCAACGGTGAGGGACCTTCCTAGATGGCAAGACATGTTGCGCTACGATATCATTCTAGTCACGAAAGCACGATTCGAGCAAGAATATCGTGACGATGACTTGAACCAAGGACGACGCACAAAGAGTGAGGCGCAATATCAAAGCCCGCTCAAAGATCTATGCTTCTTGCGTGTCATATGCGACGAAGGACACGGGTTTGCTGGGTCTTCGTCTCGGACGCATGCAATGGCTCTTTTAGATTCACTTTATGTCGAGCGGCGGTGGGTTGTGTCTGGAACGCCTTCGACGTCACTCTATGGAGTGGAAGTCGGACTGGCAGCGGATACAGAGACTGACAGGCCAGATCGGCGTAGCTCAGTATCTGCTGCTCTTGCACGCAGGCGACTTCCCGAGGTGGCTGAACAAGAAATGAAAGACATGGAACGACTTAGGCTTATCGTCGTCAACTTCTTGAAGGTACAGCCTTGGGCCAACCAGAACGGCGACCGAGCTAACTGGAAGACATACCTTGCGCCCTCTAATGCTGAGGGTGAGAGGCAAAAGGCTCCCGGGCTGCGTGATCTCCTCCAAAGTCTGATTGTTCGGCATCGCATTGAGGATATTGACTCGGACATATGCTTGCCACCTCTACATAATAGCACTATCTATCTGGAGCCCGCTTACTACGACAAACTGTCTGTCAATCTCTTCCTCATGATGCTAGCATCGAACTTTGTGTCTAGCGAACGGCAGGATGAGGACTACATGTTCCATCCTCGAAATCGAAAACAGTTCGACCAGCTTATCAACAACTTGAGGCAGGCATCATTTCACTGGGTTGGCTGGTCCTTGCACGACGTCTCGGAGTCCTCCCGGATCAGTAATCAGTACTTTGACAACAATATCGATACCATCAAGGACGAGGACGGCATGCTGTTAACGCAGGCAATCTTTACGGGATCACGTGCACTAGCTGACCCCGGCTGGAGAGCTTTTTCCACCTTACATGAGATTGGCGTTTACGTCGAGCATTTCCCGGATCACGCTGCGGAATCTTTCTCGCTCCATGGCGCAAACACCCGACCTTTACTATTGGGCACAGTCCAGGCTCGTGAGGCACAGCAACATATCTTGAAACATCTCGGCGATGAGGATCCCGGGGCTGGACTACCAGGGGCTGGCCTTAGAGCTATGCGTGCTGCAAGAGACCGAGCCGAGGAAGACAGAAAAGCAAACGACAACAGCCCATCGCAGACAAAAGGCAAAGAGGAACCGAAACTCAAAAGTCAACTTTCCCCAATACAAACCGCCCACAACTCTGTGGCCAGCCCCATCAAACGCCCTCGCGCCGACAGCGATCACACGCGACTACTTCAGACTCCCTTAGCTCGAGCCCGCATTGTCGGCTTCAGCTCCGCCAAAGTCGCGTACCTCATCGATCAAGTCCTCCAACACCAAGCCTTGGAGAAAATCATAATATTTTACGATGCCAATAACATCGCTTTCTGGCTAGCCGAATGTCTCGAGCTCCTCTCCATCAAGTTCCTCATCTACGCCAACACCCTCTCCGTCGCTCGCCGCGCTTCTTACCTCGCGACCTTCAACCAATCCCCCACGTTCCGCGTCCTGCTCATGGACCTCAAGCAGGCATCGCATGGCCTGCACGTGGCTTGCGCGAGCAGAGTATATATCGTCAGTCCGATCTGGCAGCCCAACATCGAGAGCCAGGCTATCAAGCGCGCGCACCGCATCGGGCAGACGAAGCCGGTGTGGGTCGAAACGCTGGTATTGAGGGGCACACTGGAAGACAAGATGCTCAAGCGGAGGAGGGAGATGAGTGACGGCGAGTTGCAGAAGGCGGAGAAGAGCTTGTTGGACGACAGTACGATGCAGGAAATCATCAAGGAGGTGAGGTTCTTGAGGTTTGAGGAGGAGGTCGGAGAGGCGGAGAAGGTCGCGAAGTTGAAGGTGGCCGTCCCGTTGTTTGGCGGTGGAGGTGTGGAGGAGAGCGCGAGTGGAGAGGACGGCTTGATGCTGGGGAGAGGGGACACGCCGGTTGGCACTGGCAAGAAGAGGAAACGGAAGACAAGTGGTGGTGCCGGCGGAAAGAAGCCTGGGAAGTCGAAAGATGTGCAGTTTGCTGGTGTGGCGAACGCTTGAGGCGCTATGCATGTTAGAGGCAAAGCGAGCACCTCAGCTCTTGTTGAAGATGCTTAGAGCAAAGCGATGTGAAAAAGGCCTAGGGTTCCGTTTGTTTGTCTGACCAGCTTCGATAACCCGAACCTGAGTCTCAACATATCGTTCCACCCATCTTTCCATGCTAATGGTTCCTCAACCAAGCGTACGAAAGCTTAAATCCCGCCTGTCCGGTGAAATTCTCGTCCAACCGGACTCGAAGCCGAAGACCTCGTCGCTCGCTTTGGCAGGAAGGGGGGTTATCATCATATACATCTGTGCTCAGCTCCTGAGTACCGCACTGATCAGAGACCAAACCGCAAGTGGGCATATTGGACGTCGCTGTGCGCTTGTTGAGCCGCTGGCTCGCCACTGATGGGTCTCGCGGTCATTGATATCTACCTGGCTTGGGCGAGGGCTGTCGCGGCGCTGCCGTAATTGTTGTGCTCGGGGATTTTCACCCGCACAATCTGAATGGATGTTCCGACTAGCATGGTGGAGACGAAGGGAGGTGTGCATCGATAACGTGGCTAATATCTCAGATAGCTGCTCCGCCTACACGTCCCCTTCATCCGTCTTGATCTTCCCCTCGGCGTTCTCGGGCAGAAACCTTGTTGCAACGCCAAACCCCGCCGCCAACATAACCATCACGACCCACACCAGATGTCCTCCCAAAATCCTCTCCCGTACACCGATCGCAAAGATACTCGTGAAGAGCGCCGGGCTGAATGCCCTGATACCGCTAACTAGCGTCAGGGCGAGCGCGTTCAATGTTCCGAGCGTCGCGGGGCTAGGGCTAACGTCGTTAAGGGCAAGTTGCACAGCGGTGAAGGACATGGACACGCCGACACCGAGGACCAGTACGATGGGCGCCAGGATCCAGAAGGTCGTATGGGCGGCGGAGGAGTCACTGCGGAGGAGGTAATTGAGCGGTGGCAAGCCAAGGAAGAGGAATGGATAGCTGAGGCCGCAGCCACGCATCACGCCGCCCGTGCCGTAGCGGTGTTGCAGTGGCGGAAATACAAGGAGAAGCCAGATTGCTTGAGACAGACCAGTGACGCCCATGAAGATCGAGATGAGTAACGGGGAGAAGCCGAAGCCGCCGCGCGAGGGCGAGGTGAACCAGAAGACGGGGACGACCGCGGTGTAGGCGAATGCGAGGAGCATGACGTGCCCATAGAGAAAGAGAACCATGCCGACGCCGGGGGATTTCAGGAGAGACAACGTCGATGGCAGAGGCTCCTGGGAAGGTGTGCGTTCGAGTGTTTTGCGGTCAAGGGTCTCAGTGATGAAGAGCGAGGATATAATGGAGGCAGCGAGGCCGATGGTGCCGGTGGCTATGGTGGGCAAGGCGTAGGGGTATTGCTCGAAGAAGCTGTGGTGGAAGGGACCGTGTACGTATTGTCTAGCAGGATCGGCGAGTGCGCCGCCTATGAGTGGACCAAGGAACATTCCCAGGTTGCCGGAGAATGCGAAGAGGCTGAAAGCTCGCGCTTGTGTCTTGGGTGTGCTGTGTTCTTGGATCATGGTTCGGATCGTGACTATAGTTCCGGCAAACACTCCCGCGATGCACCGGAATAGAACCATCTGCCAAATCGTCTTCGCGAAGCCAAACATCGCAGTGGCTCCGGCGACCCCTGCAAGCGAAAAAACGAGTATCGGCTTACGACCAAGTCGATCGGAAGCCTTTCCCCAGAATATCATAACAAGCATTTGCGTAAAGCTGAACAATGACTCTATGAGACCACTGTAGAAGCCGACGTCTGCTTCATCCAAATGACCATTCTCCTGGACCATCTTATTGATGAACGGAAATATGGAGAAGAAAGCGATGGGTTCCACGATACGTGCGAAGCAGAGGAGGAAGATCTGCGTTCGGGGAAGAGGTTTGTCGTTAGGTTTGGTGTTGTCGGTTGCGGCTTCATGTCCGTCGTAACGAGAATTAGGCACAGCGCTTGAAGTGCCCAGTAGAGGTGCTGCCTCTTCCTCGATTGCGGCACGCTCGGTGCCGCTTGATGTTGCGTTGTTCGTCATGGTCGTGGTTTCTGCGGCTCTGCCGTGCTTAATCCAGAAGGCAACAAGAAGCCGTTGACAATCAAACTCGTGGAGGTCTTTTTTTCCAGCCGGCGTGAAACACGCCCGAGAGCCCGAAGAAGCCCCGATGGTAATGGAACTGCTGCAATTGTGTCTGAGGACTTTGCTAGCGATTCACCTTGCGCTTGAACACGCAGTTCTGGATTACGTTCTTAGTCTTGATCAAACACTCGATGCTCCGAAGATGTTACTTATAAATCAAGGCTCATAATATTATCATATAATGCCACGTGTGAGCAGTCGCCTGAGCGACAGGCTTTCCTGACTTTGCACTGACCACAACCATATGAACGGGTGTGCAGGTATACAAAAAGATTGTAGCCATGTATTTTCGCGTGTTCAATGACTCAGAATGGCAAGCGACGCGCCGAGGCTACGGTAGTACAGGTATTTACTACGGTGTAGCACTATATACTACGGCGAGGCACTATGGATTCAGGCCTGTCCCGTCTATGGTCCCCTGTCGTCAGTGAAGTGCGGAACCCTCGTTCCACGAGTATTCTCAGGTTGCCGCCCAGGACAGACAGCCTGATACAGTCATAAGCCCTTGAAAATCAAAGTTCTGGATATACAGAAGCTGGTATTGACGGGAATTCTCAACGACATGCAGAGAACCATCACCACTGTGTTTTGCCACCATGTTTGCGGTACACGAATATGCTCATGATTTTGCAGTGGCCATCTCATACATGGCCTTTTCCCACGCGACGATGACCTCCTCAACTGCCATATCGCCAGGCGGCAGCACTTGCGTGCCAAAACACCCACAAAGACCAGTCGCACGGTCGACGAACTGGAAAGCCACATTAGCCACTTGGAATGTCTCTTCGCGAAACCATGCACTTACCCATGTCAAATTGTACACACCACTCCACAACAACGTTCCCTTGCCTCTCCACACCTCGTCTGGTTCCGTCGTCAAGATACCGCCGAGACCCCAATCAAGGCCAATATGTGGCGGGAAATGTCCCACCATCATCTGCCATTCCGCTGGTCTTGTTCTCAGCTCGTCCAATGCTTTCCTGCTGTCTTTGCTCAACTGCGGACTAAAGAACTGCTCGAGCGTTTCGGGCTTCATTAACTTCCCGTCGTCCTTCAACAAGCTGTGCAGTATTCTCAGATAATCCGGCATGCTTGCGTGGCCACCTTGCCCGCCCATGCAGTCCGTCACGCCATGGCTGATACTTGGGCCTTCGTAAGGCACAACCGACTGACCTTCCGCTGCACGTACTGTAATAGCGCACAGGCGCTCCTTGATGCTTGCGTTTTTCTCTGGCCAGAAGGTAATGGACTCAGCGCCCACAACGTCCCAGATGTTGGCTTTCATGTACTGCTCGAGCGTCTGCTTGGTTAGCCTCTCAACGAGCTTACCTGCCCAGTCGATGCCGGTGCCATAGGTCCAGCTCTCACCGGGCTCGAACATGAGAGGCGCATTGAAGCGCTCTTCGACGGTGCCGGCTGTGGGGAGCGGCTTTTCAATGCTACCGTAGTACTTTTGCAGGATTGGGTTGAAGATGGCGTAGCTTAGACCCGAGGAATGGGTGAGCAGGTGCCTGGCTGGGTTAGCTTGCTGACCTTGAGGGCTTAGGTTGAGTTACTTCAATGTGATGGTGTTGCGGCGTTGATGCAATTTTGCCTTACCGGACTCGTCGAAGCCGTCAAGAACGGGTAACACTGCGAGCTCGGGTAGGATGTCGGCGACGTCGTCGTCTAGCTTGACGAGACCGCGCTCAACGCATTGCATGGCTGAGATGGAGGTCATGAGCTTGGTCATCGAGGCTATGGTGAAGACCGAGTCGAGGGTGACAGGCTTGTCTTCGCCATTTTTGACAGATGCCTTGCCCCATGCCTTGGAGAATGTGAATGACCCTGCTACGAGTCAGTGTTTGAGACACACGTGACAGACGACCAATACCATCTCTGTTCGTTGCAGCTGCAGCAGCGCCCGGTATGGTACCATGCTGGCACGCTGTATCGATTGTTGCGTCAAGCGATGGCATTTTGGTGGCTCTCGGAGGTGTTGCAAAGTAATGGAGAGGCGGATGGGCATGGAAGTATGTTTTGATATAAGCCTACCTTGAACGTCCGTTTTACCTGGCACTATCTGCCGTGCTGTCTAGATTCGGCCGTGGTTGTTCGGACGAAGGTTCGAGGTTGAACACTCCACAAACCCCACGTTGGTGGCATCTATCGTGGACCTCGGCATACGATAATGCTACTATTTGTACCGCGTCGACAGGTTCGACATGGTTGGTAAGCGATGCGGTATCTGTGTCGGCTGCTTGACAAATTAGGTATCTCTCGTCCAAGCTGCCGTTGATGGACGATCAATACGATGGCGCTGATACGGTCAATCACTGCTCAAGCGAGATGAATCGATGGTGAATAAACACAGACATGACTAAGGGCTATCCCCAGGATATTGACTTCGTCGATAATTCGTGGTCGCTGTTTTGCGAGCACAGATTGGGATCTAAAGCAAGCCATATCAAGAGCTAGCCATGCTACACGAAGAGAACTGATAACAGTTATCGTATGGAAATTAGCTACAGCTTGAACAACTCCAAGACTACCCAGTGATTCAACAACTCGAACTTGAACTCGGAGACTGAATGCCAAGGCTCTTTGTATATCCAAATAGTGCGTCATTCGCTGCCGATGTCGCTTTGACGCTCGCCAACCTTGAACAGCAGTGCTTGATGAAGACGTGCTTGCTCGTGGTTGAATCGTGCCACATTTACTTCAGATGAGCACGGAGCCTTACCCATGAAGCCGCTGCTGAATCCCACAACCTTTTGCCTGCGCCGCCTCGCCCGCGCTAACCATCCATCACAACAGAACTATTCTTTACGCATTCTACAAACCATACCTCCTCGCTCCATATCGACCAGCACGAGGATGGACGCAAAATTCGCGCCTGCAGCCCGCGTCGCAGGTCAAAAGCAGGATGTTTGGTCGATAATCAACGAAGCTGCCGCTGCTTCGCCAAAGCAGCCAATTGGTTGGTACCGCGACATGCATTCACCGATTATTTTTACTGATTGCTGCAGTGAACATGGGCCAAGGGTTTTTGTGAGTACGGGACATGAAGCAATTGTCAGCGGGATTTCAAGCTAATCCATGCTGCAGTGGCTACAACCCACCTCAGTTCATCATCGATGCCGCAAAGAGCGCTCTTGACCGAGTTGAATGCAATCAATATTCCCCAACAAAAGGTCGACCGAGATTAAAGAAGGCTATCGCTGATGCATATACTCCTTTCTTCGGCAGAAAGCTAGATCCTGAGACCGAAGTCACAATCACAACTGGTGCCAATGAGGGTGAGTAGACTGTTGAGCCAGTTGAGCACCCAACTGAGCGTTTCCAGGCATGCTGAGCGCATTCATGGGCTTCATTGAGCCCGGCGACGAAGTCATCATATTCGAGCCGTTTTTTGACCAGTACCTTAGCAACATCGAGATGCCAGGAGGCAAGATCCGATATGTACCTATGCACCCACCGAAAGATGGCGCCGAGCGAACTTCCTCCGCATCAAATTGGTCGATTGACTGGGACGAACTAGAGAATGCATTCAACGAGAAGACGAAGATGATCGTACTCAACACACCCCACAATCCGGTTGGCAAAGTATTCAGTAAGGAAGAGCTCACAAGGATCGGCGATTTGTGCTTGAAGCATAAGGTCCTGATATTGTCAGACGAAGTTTACGACCGATTATTCTACGTACCATTCACAAGAATAGCTACAATGTCCCCAGAGCTCGCCAAGATCACCATCACAGTCGGATCTGCTGGCAAAAACTTCTACGCAACAGGATGGCGAGTAGGGTATCTGATTGGTCCGCCGGAGCTTATCAAATACGTGGCGGCTGCTCATACCCGAATATGTTATTCGAGTGTATCCCCATTACAGGAAGCTGCAGCCATTGGGTTTGAGGAAGCAGACAAGCAAGGTTTCTGGGACGCGTCGGTCAAAGAGATGAAGGGAAAGATTGATCGTTTTGGCCAAGTATTTGACGAGCTTGGCATCCCGTACAGTGTACCAGAAGGCGGCTACTTTGTGCTCGCCAACTTCTCCAAAGTAAAATTGCCGGAAGGATATGAGTTTCCTGATCATGTGAAGCACAGGCCGAGGGACTTCCAAATGGCATGGTTCTTGATTATGGAACTTGGTGTTGCTGCTATTCCACCAACCGAATTCTACACGGAAGGACGGGCACATCTGGCGGAGGATTGGATGAGATTTGCGGTCTGTAAGAACGATGATGTTCTGGAGGATGCGAAGGAGAGGTTGCGCGGTTTGAAGAAGTATATGGACTCTTGAGTGTTGAAGTGGCCTTGCAGGCACATGAGATAGATAGCTGCGAACAAAAGTGCTCCTGCCGAACTGTCAAAGGGAATGTTGGTTAGCTGCCTGAGAAGCATTCCCGTCCAAAAGTGGTGTCATAGTGTGGTGTGTGGCCTCGTTGTTGTAGGCGTCGTACCAGACCACTGCTAAGAGGTCTGCTCCAGTTCTTGCGTATCTCCAGTTCTTGCGTATAGTTTTAATCATTTCCCTACCGTTGCGGCGAGGTGGGATAATCGGCACGAGCCAAAGCATGGTCACTGGCTGTCTAGGTGCCGGTGAGAGCACTGGGTCCGATGCAAAGACAATTGGCAAAAGAAGATCGATTTTTCCTGTCTATGGTTTGAGCGTGAATACAGAAACCTGACAACCCACACCTTGCTCTCGATTTTCCAAACGGTCAAGTCACTTATTCAATATTCAGGTCCCCAACCCAACTCCGTCATCTATGCCCCATGCCCAACATGATTCCATGGCCAAAACAAGTCTTTACATGCAAGCGGCGCCATCGACACCGATGATCTTGCCGTTGACCCACTCGCCATCCTGGGAAGCCAGGAAAGCGGTGACACGAGCGACGTCGATGGGCATGCCGACTCTGTTCATGGGCGACCAGGTGGCGGCATACTCGTCGACTTGCTCCTCGTTCAAGTTCTCGCCGTTGGGGATGTACTCCTTGCACACGGCGTGGTACATGTCGGTCTTGATGCCGCCGGGCGCGACGGCGTTGACGGTGATTTTCTTGTCGCCGCAGTCGATGGCCATGCATCGGACGAAGGTCTCGATTGCGCCCTTGCTGGCCGAGTACACGGTGTGTTTTGGCACGCCCTTTGCCTGGCCGGTGATGGAGCCCATGAGGACGATTCGGCCGCCCACCTCGAGGTTCTTGTATGCTTCTCTTGCGACGAAGAATTGGCCTCGTGTGTTGATCTGGAAGACACGGTCGTATTCCTCCTCTGTCACGTCCTTCAAGTGGCCGAAAGAGACGACGCCCGAGTTGGAGACTACGATATCGATCTTGCCGAAGTGCTGCTTGGCCTGCGCGAACAGGTCGATGATCTGCTGGACGTCGGAGACGTTGGCTTTGATTGCGATTGCGTCGCGGCCCATCTCTTTGATCTCGCGCACGAGCTTCTCACCGGCTTCGGACGAGTTGGCGTAGTTGACGACAATGTCGGCTCCACGGCGGGCGAGCTCGAGGGCGGTCTCGCGACCCATACCACGGCCTGGAGAATGGTCAGCTTATCCGTGCGCATGCTCAGGAGCTCCTCGTCCACATACCAGATCCGGTGACGATGGCGACCTTGCCAGTCAGTAGGTAGCTGGGGGTTGGGGACGAGCCGGTGGCGGAGCCATTGGCCATACGGACAGAGTTGCGCGTGCTCATGTTGGCGTGTGTGGTGTGGTGTTGTGTGTGTTGTGTGTGTGTGTGTGTCTTTAGGGGTATATCTACAAAGGGAGAGTTGTGTGTATGTCAAAGCAGCGAGGTGTATATACAACCAACAAAGGCAAAAAGGAGAAGTTGTCGGTGTATTTAACAGGAGCAAGAAAATTGCGAACTACGGTCTCGGAGACGAGAGACAAAAGGGACCCGAGATCTAACGTTAGTAAAAGCTGAGGGCTCTCAGCAAGGCCTTCCGGCATCACGGTGCGGACAGCCGTTATGTGGGATCCTGCTTTTCTTGATGTCCTGCGCCGCCAGCGGTCTCCGAATTAGCACGGGCGGTGTGCGGTGTCAGCGTACGGCGAGGGGCAGAGTCGCACTTGGGGATAAGTCAAGGCCGAATACTCTACTCCCTATGGCAAAACCGCGTGCTCTGGTCCAATAGTATCACTGTGCGCTCTCTCTCCTGAACAGAGAAAGGTGGGCTCAGCCCCTGAGCTTCACAGCCGTGGGGTTTTGGGACTAAATAGTTATGTGGCCATGTTGTTTTCACAAAAACCCCAAGGAGCGGTGAGGAGAGCAGCTACGTCGCTCGCTGTCACACTACTAGTATCGTGCACTATTTCCTTATCCAGGCCTGGCTCCCTTATACATCGATGTCGAGGACGGTCAACACAAACACAGGGGCAATTCACTCTGGAATCCGACCTCGAAAAAGTCGTACTCGAGTCCTCGTACTGTACCTGAAAAGACGTCGACGTTGATGTCTTGCATGTGTTGCATTTGTTGACATGACGGGTTGAATGTGGCCCCTGTGGCCCAAAATAGAGACGCTGGACGATATCGTGGGGCGTGGATCAGTGGGATGCGGCGAGAGGGGCCGACACCCAAGCCACAGGGACCAATCTCATGGCCTGCTTACCTGGTAAGATACTCGAGTAGGTAGGAAGACGGACCCTTTTCGTCCGTGGTCTCGGGCTTCCACCCAATTATTACCAATCCCCCATCGATCCTTCATGGCCCTGAATAATGGCGTCCTCCAGCCCCGGCGCTAACCTGCCACTCCCATCCCAGCTCAAATGATGATCACGAGGCCTATTGAACGAATTCTAGGTATCTTGCACCTCATCCCTCCGTCGTCCTGACAATAAGCTTGAAGTTACCGCGCAGAGCTGTCCGCCGACCGACGATGCCAGCATGCCGTCGTTGCAATCAGGCAACATGTTACCAAAGCAAGGACTACTTTAGCCTGACATGAACGAGCATTGCATCCTTCTGTCATTCCCAACATGCAGCAGTGGCCGCACACTACCTAGGTAGGTATAATCACTCAGAAACTGGATATTCCGTGCAGCTATTCGCATCAAAGAACGGCTGGAGGGTCCCACGCAGGTAAGAAAGGGCCTCTCTCTTCAGTAAGCGTTAAGGAACCAGCGTCCTGGCCGTCAACAGCAATAAAGTACTTGTGGAATGTGTCGAGTGTCTTCACATCTTCGATTGGCGGGCCATTCCGTTGGATAAGACCTGAAAATGACCATACACTCGGGATTACAGAGCACTCACAACACCAACACTGCTTCGTCTGTATACTTTCAATGATTTGTTTTCATCTCGTGTCAGGAGGATACTACAGCGACCACCAAGCATCGGCTCTTCAACCGACGGCTAGCGCATTTCATTATGCAAGGTCACCCTTCTCTGCTCGAAACTTGTCATAGCGCAGAACGGCACCCAACAAAACTTGCGCTCCAATAGCACTAGTTCAGTGTCAGCGAAATGCGAACCATGGGAGTCTATTGTCACTTACCAGTCCTCCTTTGAACAAAACTCGTGAGGGTTGTGGCTGATTCCATCCTTCGTCACAGTGAAAATCATGCTTGTAGGGCAATGGCGTGCGGTGTAGCAACTGTCATGACCAGCTCCGCTAATCATGTGTTTCCACAGCTGTCCATCTTCTGCTGTGTTCGGTAGGTCTTGGACGACCTCTTTCGCGCTCTCCTCCACCATAGAAATACAATCGGCATGAAACTTGACCGCTGGACTGTCGACAAGCTCTTTCCACTCGACTTGACATCCCTTTTCACTGTCCTTTTCTGCAATTCGAGCGAACTCCGTGCGACATTGTTTCTCAATCTCGGAGAGCCTTTCGTCCTCGGTGTGGCGAACATCCAATGTGAAGGTGACTGTATGCGCCATTGTGTTAACTGATCCTGGCTCACCACTTAGCATTCCGGTTGTTGCCAAACCACCACATTGTTTGGCGATCTTGTTGGATTCGACAATCATTTTGGCAGCACAGAGCATAGAATCCATTCGCGCGTTGAAAGGCGTGGTGCCAGCGTGGCTGTCTCTTCCTCTGACAGTTATCTCGAACCACTTGAATGCTTGCACACCTACTTGCAATCAGTACAGCTCATCCCATTCGGTACAACCTCACCTTTCACAACACCTACTCGCCTCTTCTCATCCTCGAGAATTGGTCCTTGCTCGATGTGTAACTCAAAGTGTGCTGCAAATGGTGTCTCCTTGTGTGATGCACGTTTGGATCCGAGGTAACCAATCCTTTCAAGCTCCTGCTTCATTGTCTTGTGCTGCCCATCTTCGCTAGGTGTAACTTCTGCCAAGTTCCAGGCGGTATCCAAGGGAACGGCTTCAGCCCAGACAGCAGACGAAACCGCCATCATTGGAAAACGTGCACCTTCTTCGCTAGGAGCAATCAGCATCTTTCGGTAACGCAACAACAATAGTGCATACTTAGTCCAATTCACCACTCCTATACTTCCTTCCGTCTCGACGTTGTTATCGTTTAGCACCTTCAGCACTTCAAGGCCAGCGTTGACGCCCAGAATACCGTCGTAGCGGCCACCAGTGGGCTGAGTGTCAAGGTGAGAACCCATCATGACTGGAGGAGCAGTTTTGTTTTTACCGGCACGGATTGCGAACTGGTTGCCCATTTGGTCGAAGGAATATTCACACCCCAGCGACTCAACAGTAGCACGGAACCAATCTCGTACCTGCTTGTCGGC
>Ga0210040_10007404_pt1 | contig 13299 bp, 13 predicted proteins | sample CryGeyCG12114_NA_FD_185462 | JGI IMG/M metagenome (GOLD analysis project Ga0210040, IMG submission 185462) | Groundwater microbial communities from aquifer - Crystal Geyser CG19_WC_8/21/14_NA (SPAdes) (version 2) | ecosystem: Environmental > Aquatic > Deep subsurface > Groundwater | place: USA... | reverse complement strand
GCGCCGCCGGTGACCAGCGCGACGCGCTTTCCTTCCGCCATGAACCCGTCCCTCGAATGCCGGGCGGGGAACGCGGGGCGGGCGTCTCCGGTTTGCGGGCATGGGCGGAGGGTCCCCCTGGCCCCTCCACCCCGCCCCGCCTTTCGTCAGACCGTGAGCAGCCGCCGGACCGATTCTTCCCCGAGCGCGCCGACCTCGCCCTCAAGCGCGACCTCGCCGCGGACCATCACCGTGATGCGGTCCGCGAGGTCGCGGGCGAACTCGAAATACTGCTCCACCAGCACCACCGCCATGTTCCGGTCCCGCGCCAGGTGGCGGATGACGCGAGCGATGTCCTTGATCACGCTCGGCTGGATGCCCTCGGTGGGTTCGTCCAGGATCAGCAGGCGGGGGCGGGCGGTCAGCGCCCGGGCGATGGCGAGCTGCTGCTGCTGCCCGCCCGACAGGTCGCCGCCGCGGCGGCGGAGGAACTGGCGGAGGATGGGAAAGAGGTCGAAGACCTCCGGGGACACCTTGCTGCCACGCGGGGCGGCGGCGAGGGCGGTTTCGAGGTTTTCCTGCACGGTGAGGAAGGGGAAGATCTCCCGCCCCTGGGGGACGTAGCCGATGCCGGCGCGGGCACGGTCGGCGGGGGAGAGGTTCGCGATGTCGCGCCCTTCCCACTCGATCCGCCCGGCCGAGATGCGCTCCACCCCCATGACGGAGCGCATGAGGGAGGACTTGCCCACGCCGTTGCGGCCCAGGACGCAGGTGATGCGGCCGGGATCGGCGGCCAGGTCCACGCCGCGGAGGCAGAGGCTGGCGCCGTAGGAGAGGCGGATGCCGGTGGCCCTCAGCATCCCTCAGCGCCCCAGATAGACTTCGATGACGCGGGGGTCGTTCTGCACGGCGTCGATGGAGCCCTCCGACAGCATCGTGCCCTCGTGCAGCACCGTGACCTTCTCGCCGAGCGCGCGGACGAATTCGAGGTCGTGCTCCACCACCACCACGCTCCGGCGGCCGGCGATGCGGCGCAGCAGGGCGGCGGTCTGCTCGGTTTCCTGGTCGGTCATGCCCGCCACGGGCTCGTCCACCAGGAGAAGCTCGGGGTCCTGCATCAGCAGCATGCCGATCTCCAGCCACTGGCGCTGGCCGTGGGAAAGGACGCCGGCGAGTTCCCTCGCGCGGGCGGAAAGGCCGATCTCCTCCAGCACCGCCCCGATCCGCGCGCGGGCGGCGGCGGCGAGGCGCCAGCGGAGGCAGGACCAGGGGTCGCGGGGGGCCTTCAGGGCGAGCTCCAGGTTCTCGAACACCGTCAGCGCGTCGAAAACGGTGGGCTTCTGGAACTTGCGGCCGATGCCGAGATTCGCGATGGCGGCCTCGTCCATCTTGGTCAGGTCATGGTCCCCGAACGTCACGACGCCCGCGGTGGGGCGGGTCTTGCCGGTGATCACGTCCATCATGGTCGTCTTGCCCGCGCCGTTGGGGCCGATCACGGCGCGCAGCTCCCCGGGATCGACGACGAGGGATAGGTTGTTCAATGCGCGGAAGCCGTCGAAGACAACCGAGACGCCGTCGAGGTAAAGGACCGGTCCGCTCATCGGGCGCGCCTGCGGAACAGGCCGACCAGCCCCTGCGGCAGCAGCAGGGTGACGGCGACGAAGAGGCCGCCGAGGACGAAGAGCCAGAGGTCCGGCGCGAAGGAGGTGAGCCAGGTTTTCACGGCGTTGACGGAGAAGGCGCCGAGCACCGCGCCGACCAGCGTTCCGCGCCCGCCGACGGCGACCCAGATCACCGCCTCGATGGAGTTGCCGGGCGCGAACTCTCCGGGGTTGATGATGCCGACCAGCGGCACGTAGAGCGCACCGGCCAGCCCCGCCATCATGCCCGAGAGCACGAAGACCGCCAGCTTGAAGGAGGTGACGGAGTAGCCGAGGAAGCGCACCCGGCTCTCGGCATCGCGCACCGCAACCAGGACGCGGCCGAGCTTGGTGGAGACGACGTGGCGGCACAGGAACAGCGAGCCCGCCAGCAGCGCGAGGGCGGCATAGAACAACCCGGCGCGCGCGCCCTGGGTGTTGAGCGGCACGCCCAGCAACTCCTTGAAGTCGGTGAAGCCGTTGTTGCCGCCGAAGCCCATGTCGTTGCGGAAGAAGGCGAGCATGAGGGCGTAGGTCATCGCCTGCGTGAGGATGGAGAAGTAGACGCCGGTGATGCGGCTGCGGAAGGAGAGCCAACCGACGACGAAGGCGAGCGCCCCCGGCACGAGCAGGGCCATGAGCATGGCATAGGGGAAGTGGTCGAAGCCGAGCCAGTACCAGGGAAGTTCACGGTAGCCGAGGAAGACCATGAAGTCCGGCAGGACGGGGTGGCCATAGACGCCGCGTGGCCCGATCAGCCGCATCAGGTGCATGCCCATGGCGTAGCCGCCCAGTGCGAAGAAGGCGCCGTGGCCGAGGGAAAGGATGCCGGCATAACCCCAGGCCAGGTCGATCGCGAGCGCCAGCACGGCGTAGCAGATCCACTTGCCCGTGACGGAAACGGTGAAGTCCGAAACGCGGAGCGCGCTGCCAAGGGGAAGCTGGTTCAGCAGCGGCAGCAGCGCCAGCACGGCGATGCCCGCGAGGATGGCACCCCGCACCAGCAGCCGTGCCGGGATGCCACGCGGTGCGGAAGCGGCGGCGATCTCGCTCATGCGTCCGCCGCCCGGCCCTTGAGGGCGAACAGCCCGCGCGGGCGGCGCTGGATGAAGAGCATGATGATCACCAGCACGGCGACCTTGGCCAGCACGGCGCCCGCCCAGGGCTCGATCACCTTGTTCAGCACGCCGAGCCCCATGGAGCCGACCAGCGTGCCGACGAGGCTGCCGACGCCGCCGAAGACGACGACCATGAAGCTGTCGATGATGTAGCCCGTGCCGAGATTGGGGGAGACGTTGTCGATCTGGCTCAGCGCGACCCCCGCCATGCCGGCGATGCCCGAGCCGAAGGCGAAGGTCAGCGCATCCACCCGGCCGGTGCGGATGCCCATGGTGGCGGCGATGCGGCGGTTCTGCACCACGGCGCGCATCTCCAGCCCGAAGCGGGTGAGGCGGATGGCCGCGATCGCGAGCAGGAGCACGAGAAGCGCGAACACGATGACCCAGAGCCGGTTCTGGGTGATGAGGATGCCGCCGGGCAGCGACAGGGTGCCCTGCATCCAGGCGGGGGAGATGACCTCGCGGTTCTGGGCGCCGAAGGCCAGGCGCACCGCCTGCTGGAGGATCATGCCGACGCCGAAGGTCATCAGCAGGGTTTCCAGCGGGCGGCCATAGAGATGCCGGATCAGCCCGCGCTCCAGCGCGGCGCCGGCGAGGCCGGCCACGAGGAAGGCGGCGGGGACGGAGAGGGGGAGGGACCAGGGCAGCAGCCATGGCGTGCCCCGGCAGGCCTCCTGCACCACGAAGGTGGTGTAGGCGCCGAGCATGACGAATTCGCCATGGGCCATGTTGATCACGCCCATGACGCCGAAGGTGATGGCGAGGCCCAGCGCCGCCAGCAGCAGGACGGAGCCGAGGGAAAGGCCCTGGAACAACGTCTCGGCCGCGCGCTTGAAGGTCAGGCGGGCGTCGATGGAGGCGACGGCGGCGTCGATCTCGGGAAGGAGGTCAGGGTTCGTGTTGCGGGCTTCCAGCAGGAGGGCGCGCGCGTCCTCGGAGGAAGCGCCGCCGAGGATCGCGATGCCCTGGCGCTTCACCGCGGCCTCGGGCGCGACGAGGCGGGAGGCGGCCAGGGCCAGCTCCTGGCGCTCCCGCACGCGCGGTACGCTCTCGCGCGCGATGGCGGCTTCCAGACCAGGGATGTTCTCGGCGCTGCGGCTGCGGAACACGGATTCGGCGGCGGCGAGTCGTTCGTCGGGATTGGCGGAGACGAGTTGCAGGCGGCCCAGCGCCCCGCGGAGCGCGGAGCGGACGCGGTTGTTGATGCGCACGGTCTCGGCCCCCGCGGCATCGGCGGGCTGGCCGGTCGCGGCGTCGGCGTTGTTCAGGATGATGGCCGTGTCGCGCTTCAGCAGCCGCCCTTCCGAAAGGGCGCGAAGCACGGGCAGGGCGCGCGGGTCGCCGGACGCGCCGAGGCGCTCCACCGCCTCCGCCTGGGCGGCGAAGCCGCCGGCGAGGCCGGGAAGGGCGTCGAGGAAGGCGTCCTGCGCCGCGGCGGGCATCGCCGCGGCCAGGAGGAAGGCGAGAAGGAGGAGGGCGCGGGCCATGGGGGATCGGACGGCAGGGAAGGGGCCCCGCCGCCCTGTTCCTTGCATCAGCCGCGGCGGCTGGCGTTCTCGGGGATGAAGGGGGACCAGTTCTCGGCCGCGATGGCGTTCGGCGTCTTGTGGACGACGTTGAACTGGCCGTTCTCCTGGATCTCGCCGATCACCACGGGCTTGGTGAGGTGATGGTTGGGGCGCATCTCCTCCTCGTAGCCGCAGGGCGCCATCACCTTCTGGCCGTACATGGCGGCGCGCACGGGATCGACCGCCGTGGTGCCGGCCTTGGCGACGGCCTGCATCCACATGCGGAAGCCGGTATAGGTGGCCTCCATCGGGTCGTTGGTCACGCGCTTGTCGTTCTTGATGTAGGCGCGCCACATCGCCTTGAAGTCATCGTTCGGCTTGCCCGGCATGGACATGAAGTAGTTCCAGGCCGCGAGGTGGCCGACGAGCGGCTTGGTGTCGATGCCGGCCAGCTCCTCCTCGCCCACGCTGAACGCGACGCAGGGGATGTCCTCGGCCTTGATGCCCTGGTTGCCCAGCTCGCGGTAGAAGGGAACGTTCGCGTCGCCGTTGATGGTGGAGACGATGGCGGTGCGCTTGCCCTCGCCCGCGAAGCGCTTCACGCGGGAAACGATGCCCTGCCAGTCGGAATGGCCGAAGGGCGTGTACTCCTCCATGATGTCGGCATCGGTGATGCCCTTGCTGTTCAGGTAGGCGCGGAGGATGCGGTTGGTGGTGCGGGGATAGACGTAGTCGGTGCCGAGGAGGACAATGCGCCTGGCCTCGCCGCCATCCTTGCCCATCAGGTACTCGGTGGCCGGGATCGCCTGCTGGTTCGGCGCGGCGCCGGTGTAGAAGACGTTCTTGCTCTGCTCCTCCCCCTCATACTGCACGGGGTAGAACAGAAGGCCGTTCAGCTCTTCGAACACCGGCAGGACGGACTTGCGCGACACCGAGGTCCAGCAGCCGAAGGTGACGTCTACCTTGGAAACGGCGAGAAGCTCGCGCGCCTTCTCGGCGAAGAGCGGCCAGTTGGAGGCGGGGTCCACCACCACCGGCTCCAGCTTGCGGCCGAGCACGCCGCCCTGGGCATTGGCCCAGTCGATCATCATCAGGACCGTGTCGCGCAGCGCGGTCTCGCTGATCGCCATGGTGCCGGAAAGCGAGTGGAGCACGCCGACCTTGATGGGCGCCCCTTGGGCGAAGGAGGGGCGGACCGCCGGCATCGCCAGCGCTCCACCCAGGCCGGCCAGCGCGGCGCGGCGGGTAAGGGAGAGCGTCATTCTTGTTCGTCCCAGATAGGCCGGTGCGCCCGCGGATTCCCCCGCGGCTGGCCGGGCCGTCACGCCTTTGCGAGAAGCGTGCCAGGGCCTGCAACCTTTCGCGCCGGCGATTCACGACGGAACTGGCGCCGGCTTGGGCAGCGCCGGCCGGTGCCTGCGTGATCCGGGGGCAGCGGGTGGATGGGTGCTTCTAAAGCGCGCCGCTCATCCTCGGCAGGAACAGCACCAGCTCCGGCACGAAGGTGACGAGAAGCAGCGCGCCCAGCATCGCCGCCACGAACCAGAGCACCCAGGGCACGGTGGATTCCATGGAGCAGCCGGCGACCCGGCAGGTGACCATGAGGTTCACGGCCATGGGCGGCGTGAAGGCGCCGATCGCGACATTCATGGTCAGGATCACGCCGAACCAGGTCAGGTCCCAGCCGAAGGTGTTCGCGATGGGCAGCAGGATGGGCAGGAAGACGAGGAAGATCGAGATCGCGTCGATCAGCATGCCCGCCACCAGCACGAGCACGGTGATGAGCAGCAGCATGACCGTCGGGTTGCTCGTCATGCCGATCAGGGATTGGGCGAGCGCGTCGAAGGCGCCGAGCGTGCTGCCGGCATGGGCGAAGATGGTGGCCAGCGCCACGATGATGAGGACGACGGCCGAGACCTCCGCCGAATCGCGCAGCACGGCGTAGATGTCGCGCCAGGTGAGGGTGCGGTAGATCACGAGGCCGACGAAGAAGCCGTAGAAGACCGCGACCACCGCCGCCTCGGTCGGCGTGAAGGCGCCGGAGCGAAGGCCGCCGAGGATCACCACAGGGGCGGCGAGGCCCCAGATCGCGCCCTTGAAGGCCTGCCAGAGGGGGATGCGCGCCTCGTCCGCCGCGGGCAGGCCGAAGCCGCCACGCCGGGCCAGCCAGACCGCCGGGACCAGCAGCGACAGCCCGGCCAGGATGCCCGGTATCATGCCGCCGATGAACAGCGCCGGCACGGAAACGCCCGGCACCAGCACGGCATAGACGATGAAGGGGATGGAGGGCGGGATGAGCACCGCCGTGGACCCCGCCGCCGCGACGAGGGAGGCCGTGTAGGCGCGCGGGTAGCCCTGCCGCAGCATGGGCGGCAGCATCACCGCCGCCACCGCCGCCGCATCGGCCGCGCCCGAGCCAGAGATGCCGCCGAGCACCATGCAGACAAGGACGGAGACGATGGCCAGGCCCCCGCGCCGGGGCCCCACGATGGCGGCGGCGAAGTCCACCAGCCGCTTCGCGACGCCCGACCGCTCGAACACCATCCCGGCCAGGACGAACATGGGCAGGGCCAGCAGCGGGTATTTCGCGATGCCCGTCCAGACATTCGTGGGCAGGGCCATGATGCCCAGGCCCTCGATGCCGATGACGAGGATGCCGGAGGCACCGAGGGCGACGCCGATGGGCGCGCCGAGGAAGAGCAGGCCGAAGAAGGCCAGCAGCAGGATCGCGGAGCCCTCCAGGATCACGGCGCGCGCGCCACCCGGACCATGCGCCCGGCGATGCGGAGAACGATGACGGCCGACAGCACGGGCATCCAGACCGTGTAGAGCCATTGTGGCACGCCGAGGCCGGCCGAGAGGGATTCGAAGCGGTACTCGTCCCAGGTGTAGAGCGCGCCGAGCCAGCCGATCGCGGCGAAAAGGACCAGCGAGACGAGCAGGAGCCCGATCTCGATCCCGCGCGCCGTCCGGACCGGCAGGCGCTCGGTGAAGAAGGTCATGCGGATGTGGCGGTCGGCGGCGAAGGCGGCCGCGGTGCCCAGAAAGGCCAGCACCACCATGATCGCGACCGAGTACTCCTCCGTGAAGGCGAAGGAGATGCTGGTGAAGTAGCGCACGAGCACGTTGGCGAAGGTGATGACCGCGAGCGTCCCCATGGCGAGGGCCGCCAGCGCGCCTTCAACGGTGACGGGGATGCGCGGCGGCGCCTCCCCGAGCTGAAGGCCCGGGGCCTGGATGTCTGCGTGCTCGGTCATGGTGCCTCGGGAAGGGCTCAGCTCACGCGGGCGATGGCGGCCTCGGCCTGGCGGACCAGGTCGGGGCCGACGGTGGCTGCCCACTTGTCGAAGACCGGGCGGGTGGCGCGCGCGAAGACCTGCTTCTCGGCGGCGGAGAGCTCGACCACCTCCACCCCGCGGCGCGCGCATTCCTCGAGGGAGGAGCGGTCGCCGTTCGCGCCCAGCCCCTTGCGGGCCGCGTTGTTGCCGGCCTGCCCGGCCTCGCGCGCGGCCTCCACCACGATCTCGCGGTCCCGCGGCTCCAGGCTGGCCAGCACGGGCTTGGAGAGCGAGACGATCCCGGCATCCGCGCAGTAGTTCCAGAGCGTCAGGTGCTTCTGCGCAAGGCTGTCCATGCGGAAGCCGAGGAACAGGTTCACCGGGTTCTCCTGCCCGTCCACCGCCCCCGTCGAGAGCGCCGGCTGGAGGTCGGCGAAGGACATCTGCACGGGGTTCGCGCCCATGGCCGCGTAGATCTCGGAGAAGATGGCGCCGGCGGCGAAGCGGATCTTGAGGCCGCGCAGGTCGGCCGGCGCGCGGATGGCGCGCTTGGAGTTGCTGATCTCGCGGAAGCCGTTCTCGCCCCAGGCCAGCGGCTCGATGTCGCGCGCGGCCAGCGCCTTGAACAGGGCCTGCCCGACCTCGCCGCCCACCAGCGCGTCGAAGGCGGCGGTGCTGGGCATCAGGAAGGGGAGGGAGAAGAGGTTCATCTCCCTCACCTGGGGGGAGATGTTGATGGTGGAGAAAACGGCGCCGTCGATCACGCCCTGGCGGATCGCGAGCAATTCCCGCGTCTGGTCGCCGCCGACCAGGGAGGAGCCGGGATAGACCTTGAAGTTCAGCCGCCCCCCGGAGCGCTGGTTCACCAGGTCCGCCCAGACGAACGCCGATTCCGACAGGGCGATGGGGCGGTTGCCCACCACGCTGATCTTGTATTCCGGCTTGTAGCGCGGCTGGGCCCGCCCGATCGTCGGCAGTGCAAGCGCGGGCAGGGTGGCGGCCGCGCCGAGCAGGCCGCGGCGGTTCAGGCGGGGGATCATCGTTTCCTCACGGACTTGTTGCGCCCAGTTTGCGAGAGCGCGCCCCAGGCAGCAAGACCCGGCGGCAAGGTCCGGCTTGGCGCCGCCCCGCCACCCGGTGAAACTGCGGCATGACCGAACGCGAGAAGATGCTGGCGGGGCTGCCCTACAACGGCATGGACCCGGACCTCCTGGCAGCGCGCCACCGCGCCCGGGCCCTGGTGCAGCGGATGGACGCCCTGCCGCCCGAGGACGACCCCGCCCGGCGCGCCGTGCTGGAGGAACTGCTGGGCTTCATCGGGCCCGCCACCCAGGTGATGCCGGGCTTTCGCTGCGACTACGGCGGCAACATCCGCATCGGGGCGAACAGCTACGTCAACTTCAGCTGCGTCTTCCTGGACTGCGCGCCGATCACGCTGGGCGATTTCTGCCAGGTGGCGCCCTCCGTCCAGATCTACACCGCGACCCACCCGCTGGAGCCCGCCCCCCGCGCGGCGGGGATCGAGAGCGCGCATCCCGTGACGGTCGGGCGCAACGTCTGGCTCGGCGGCGGCTGCATCCTGCTGCCGGGGGTGACCATCGGGGACGACACGGTGGTGGGGGCGGGCGCGGTGGTCAACCGCGACCTTCCGGCGGGCGTGCTGGCGGTGGGCAACCCCGCGCGGGTGGTGCGGGCGCTCGGCCGGGGTGGGGCGCCCTGAACATCCGCGGCAAAGGCGGCGGGCAAGGTGGCCAAGGACACCCGCCCGGCCGGATGCCGCGGGACGCGCCGGCCGCCGGGCCGGCCCGGGATCAGGCCTCCTCCAGGTCCCGCGAAAGGCGGATCAGGTCCTGCGTGTGCGGGTGCACGGCGCGGCCCGCCCGCAGCGCCGCCTCGTCCAGCTCCTCCACCACCCGCCCGCCCTGCATCACCGCCAGCCTGCCGCAGAGATGGGCCACCACCGCGAGGTTGTGCGAGACGAGGATGCAGGTGAGGCCCCGCGCGGCGCGGAGGTCGGCCAGCAGGTTCAGCACCTCCGCCTGCACGGAAACGTCGAGCGCGCTGGTCGGCTCGTCCAGCAGCAGCACGCGGGGGTCGGCGATCAGCGCGCGGGCGATGGCCACCCTCTGGCGCTGCCCGCCCGAGAGCTGGTGGGGATAGCGGAAGCGCGCGGCGCGCGGCAGGGCCACCTCCTCCAGCGCGCGGAGGATGCGCGCGTCGGCATCCGCAAAGCCGTGCACCGCCAGCGGTTCCGACAGGATGCGGTCCACCGTCTGGCGCGGGTGGAGCGAGCCGTAGGGGTCCTGGAACACCATCTGCACGAGGCGGAAGAAGGCGCGGTCCCGCTTGTGGCCGAGCGGCTTGCCGTCCACCGCGATCCGCCCGGTCCAGTCGGTGATCAGCCCGGCCACGGCACGCAGCACGGTGGACTTGCCGCTGCCGCTCTCGCCCACCAGCCCGAAGGTCTCGCCGGGGGCGACGCGGAAGGAGACGCCGCGCACCGCGTGGTTGTTGCCGAAGCGGACGTCGAGGTTCGCGATGTCGATCATGCGCGGGGGGCCAGCCAGGCAGGATCACGCTTCAGCGTCGCGAGCCGCTCCCGCTTGTGGTCCAGGCTGGGCAGGCATTCCAGCAGGCCGCGCGTGTAGGCGTGGGTGGCGCGCTGGAGGTCGGCGGCGGGCAGCTCCTCCATCACCTGTCCCGCATACATCACGGCCACCCGGTCGCAGAAGCGGGAAACGAGGGGAAGGTCGTGGCTGATCAGCATCAGCGCCATGCCGCGCTGGTCCACCAGCTCCTCGATCAGTCGCAGGATCTCCGCCTGCACGCTGGCGTCCAGCGCGGAGGTCGGCTCGTCCGCGATCAGCAGCTCGGGGTTGGGCGCCAGCATCATCGCGATCATCACGCGCTGGCCCATGCCGCCGGACAGCTCGTGCGGATAGGCGTCGTGGACGCGGCGGGGATCGCGGATCTGCACGGATTCCAGCAGCGCCAGGGCGGCGTCGCGCGCCTCCCGCCGGCCGATGCGGCTGTGGGCGCGGAGCGCCTCCGCGATCTGCGCGCCCGCGGTCATCACGGGGTTGAGGCTGTATTTCGGGTCCTGCAGGATCAGCCCGATGCGGCCGCCGCGCAGGGTGCGCATCTCGCGCTCGGAGGTGTGGAGGATGTCGGTGGTGCCGAAGCGCAGCACGTCGGCGCGCACCTTCGCGGAGCCCGGCAGCAGGCCCATCAGCGCGCGGCCGGTGACGGATTTGCCCGAGCCGCTTTCCCCGACGATGCCCAGCTTCTCGCGCCCGATGGAGAAGGAGACGCCGCGCACCGCCTGGGTGACCCCGGTGGCCGAGGGGAAGTCGACGTGGAGGTTGCGGACGGCGACGAGCGGTTCGCCCGCGAGGATGGGGGTGCTCATCGCTGCTTCGGGTCCAGCACGTCGCGGAGCCCGTCTCCGAGCAGGTTGAAGGCGAGGGAGGCCGCGAAGATCGCGACGCCCGGCATCACCGCCACCCACCATTGTTCCAGGATGAAGCGGCGGGCGGTCGCGATCATGGTGCCCCATTCCGGCAGGGGTGGCTGCGCGCCGAGGCCGAGGAAGCCCAGCCCCGCCGCCGTCAGGATGATGGACGACATGTCGAGCGTCACGCGCACGACGAGCGAGGGCAGGCACATCGGCAGGACGTGGCGCAGCACGACCCGCGCGGGCGAGGCGCCGGTCATGCGCGCGGCGGCGACGTAGTCCGTGTGGCGGATCGTCAGCGTTTCCGCGCGCGCGAGGCGGGCATAGGGGGGCCAGGCGGTCAGCGCGATGGCGATCACCGCGCTCTCCACCCCCGGCCCCATGGCGGCGACGAAGGCCAGCGCCAGGATGAGCCGCGGGAAGGCGAGGAACACGTCCGTCACCCGCATCAGCAGCCGGTCCCAGAGGCCGCCCGCGTAACCGGCCACGCAGCCCACCAGCAGCCCGACCGGCGCCACGAGCAGCACCACCGCCACCACCATGCCGAGCGTGATCCGCCCGCCGTAGAGCAGACGCGACCAGACGTCCCGGCCCAGCTCGTCCGTGCCCAGCCAATGGGCGGACGAGGGCGCGGCGAGGCGGTTGCCGAGCTCCTGGATACCGGGATCGTGCGTCGCCAGCACGGGCGCCAGCAGGATCAGGAGCAGCATGAGCAGGATCACGCCCAGCCCCGCCATGGCCAGCGGGTTGCGGCGGAAGGCGAGCCAGGCCTGGTAGCGCCGTCCCCAGGCAGCCTGGGCGCGGGAGGCCGGCGCATCCGTCAGCAGCCAGGCGCGGCGGCCGGAGGCGGCGCCGGCCTGAGGGGGCGGGGGCGCGCCGGCGGCCTCGGGCACGGCGTCCGGCGCGATCGGTTCGATCGCGGCCGTCGCGGTCGCAACATCGGCCATGGGGGAGGCGGGATCGCTCATCGCGTGCGGGGATCCATGAGGCGATAGAGCAGGTCGGCCAGCAGGTTCAGCACGACGTAGATCAGGCCCACCACCAGGGTCGCGCCCAGCACCGCGTTCATGTCGGCGTTCAGCAGCGACACCGTGAGGTACTGGCCGAGGCCCGGCCAGGCGAAGATGGTCTCCGTCAGCACCGCGCCCTCCAGCAGGCCGGCATAGGTGAGGAAGATCACCGTCACCAGCGGCACCGCCGTGTTGCGGAAGGCGTGGCGCCAGACGATGCGCGGCCAGGAGAGGCCCTTGGCGCGTGCGGTGGTCACGTATTCCGAGCGAAGCTCCGCCAGCATGAAGGCGCGCGTCATGCGGGCGATATAGGCGAGCGAGAAGAAGGAGAGCACGCCCGCGGGCTGGATGAGGTGCGCGACGGCGTCCCAAAACGCCGGCCAGTCGTTGGCGAGGGCGGCGTCCAGCGTCATCAGCCCCGTCCGCGTCTCCACCATGTCCTGGAAGACGATGCCCTGCCGCCCGGGGCCGGGCAGCCAGCCGAGCCAGGCGTAGAAGACGAGGAGCGAGACGAGGGCGAGGACGAAGACGGGCAGAGAATGGCCGGCGAGGCAGAAGACGCGCACCACCTGGTCCACCCAGCTTCCCTGCCGCGTGGCGGCGAGCACGCCGAGCCCGATGCCGAGGACGCCGGCCACGATGATGGCCAGCGTCGCAAGCTCGAAGGTGGCGGGGAAGTAGCGGGCGATGTCCTCCCAGACGGGGTTGGAGGTCATCACGGAGCGGCCGAGATTGCCGGTGAGGATATCCGTCAGGTACCGCCAGAACTGCGCGTAGAGCGGCTGGTCGAGGCCGAGCTCCAGCCGCGCGCGCGCCACCACGTCGGCGGGCGCGCGGTCGCCCACCACCGCCAGCACGGGGTCGATCGGCACCACGCGCCCGATGAAGAAGGTGACCAGCACCAGGCCGAAGAGGGTGATGGGGATGCTGGCGGCGGTGGCCGCCAGCGCCCCGAGGCGGGCCTTCATCAGCCTTTGGCGAGCGGGGCGTATTGCGTGCGGTCGCTCAGCACGCCGATGTTGAGGCCGCGGAGGCTGTTGCGCGTCACCGCCACCTCCAACTCCTGCAGCATCACCGCGAAGGGGCTCTGCTGCTGGTGGTCGCGCTGGATGGCCTCGTACATGGCCACGCGCTTCTCCGTGTCCGTCTCCTTCACGGCGGCCAGCGTGCGGGCCGTCAGCTCCGGGATGGCCCAGGCGGAGCGCCAGGCGAGGGTCTTGTTGCGCGCGTCGTCCCCGTTGTCGGGGTTCATGCTGAAGGCCTCGGCGTTGCTGTGCGGGTCGAAGTAGTCCGAGCCCCAGCGCAGCAGCGC
>Ga0210040_10007403_pt1 | contig 13299 bp, 4 predicted proteins | sample CryGeyCG12114_NA_FD_185462 | JGI IMG/M metagenome (GOLD analysis project Ga0210040, IMG submission 185462) | Groundwater microbial communities from aquifer - Crystal Geyser CG19_WC_8/21/14_NA (SPAdes) (version 2) | ecosystem: Environmental > Aquatic > Deep subsurface > Groundwater | place: USA... | reverse complement strand
AAAACTGAGTTTTTATGCAACACGTAGCTATGACAATTGTCAAAATACACCTGTAGAATTGACGAATTCTCCTGTCATTGTCAACTCTTGACAACGGTTATATGCCACACAAAATTGTCGAAATCAGCTGACAAGACGACAAAATTGTCGAAATGTCAACTGTAAAACTTTTATACCATAGGCCCCAGGATGTAAAATTGGAAATTTGTACCTTAAACAGTAAATAAACTATATTTTACAATCCACGGTTCTTAGTAATCATCAAATTCATTCCAATAAGCCCATCCCAAACAATCAACTCAAAAAGTACCCAATTTACGTCTTCTTAAATAAATCTTCTATTCCACTGTTTTTATGATTCTCCTAGTTCGGCGCAAATTTGCTTACAATGAGCTCCTCGTGTACCTTGAAAACAATAATAAAAATGTATCCACAACGATATCATAATGAAATCATGTGAGTAATAGAAACAAACTATTTCATCAGCTTAAATTACACTAGCATTCATAATTTTCCCCGCAGGTGCTATATTTTATTCGTTCTGAATATCTTCAACATGTTTTCTAATCTGATAAGAACTAAGAACATTTTCAACATTTACTACTATTTCATCTCAGCAGTGACCATTCAATAAATTATTTATAAACTTCATATTATTATCCATCAAATTACCTTCGTTAGTTAGTTAGAAGCCAAATTCACTGTCCAAAAATTATTCCATTTTTTATGACCATGAGACAGTATAGTGAGTGATTGCGCAACTATGCCAGCAATTACAAATCTTACAGAGGACATCTATTGAAATGTGAGAGAAAAAGTACATAATATCATATTAATAATAGCCACACGACTTGAAGTTTACCGACAGCGATTAAACAACTGCACAATACTAATTAAAGCTTCAAATCTCCTTTTTTAGTTGGGGGAAAAGGCATTGATAAGAGCATTTATCACAGCACAAGTTCGGCAGACCTTGCAAACCCATTATCATTGCTACTATTTTTAACACAAGTCCACAATTATGTACTATATGATGAATTGGATCAAGTTTACGCTATAGTTGTTAGCTAACTAAATGTAACTCTTTATATTTTTCTACTGAAAACGAACCAAAGTTGAAGTGGCTTACTTCCTCTTAATAATTCTTTACATTATTATAACCAAGTACTACCTTTCCTTGCCTTTACTTTGATGTGTACTATTGTTTCTTTAATAACCCTTCGCAATAATAAAAATGTTACCAACCAGACTAATTTAATTAATGCAATTATCAACGATCGTTAACTGCAGAGAAAGGACAACGCTCGGAATTCAACAGAATCCATGCACTGAAAAAAATTGTGCGGCTAGTGCGGCATCAAATCGATCAAACGGCATCCTAGCATTGCAATTGCACCAAAAGTGAAAAACATTTATCGAATCATTTTATCAATACAACTAATGATTTTTTTGCCAGACGATGCAAAACTATAACTAATTAGCTAACTGTGTGTGTGAAAAGTATGCTGGAATTTTCCCCAATAGACACTTGGGTGTAAAAAAAACATTCTTGTATGGAAGAAAATGATTGAAAATGTCGTGAAACTGACTAGCTCATAATGAGTTATGCACGGTTATAAAACTTCAGCCTGAAATTTGTAACTAGAAGAGGAGATTGCATCTATCTTGGATATAAAATTTGATGGACATTCACAATGAGATGCCGAAATTGGGTGGCGGAGTTGTGCATCGTAGTATAGCTCAAATGAAGCTTGAGTACTTCAATAAGAACCCCCAAAAATATTAGATCCCCATACGGCCGCTAACTCTCACAGGATCAAAAATTGTATTTTTTACATGCATCTAAATACACGGGTCGCCAAAATCGAAAAAACGGTAAGGGGTCCCTTAATTTCGAGATTTTTCCCATGTTATTTTCCATAAGAAAAGTCGAAAATTGATTCTCGATTTCCAAAATTTGTTTGGTCAACCGTAGCATATGTATACTTGAGCATGGGGAAGTAATATTTTAAGGGATTGTTGTTGGCACTCTCCGAATCATTTTAAGCTATTTCTCATTTCCCAACTCCGCCACCCATCTAAAGCACCTCATTGTCAGTTAGTTAGTTAGTTATGAAGTGAAGGAAACTGTGAATATTGCATTTTTCCCTGACAAGGTACACAAATATGCAGTTTAGGATCCCAATTTATGTCCTTTTGGCATGGGCTGGGAATTCAAATAAAAACAGGGATGAACTTTTAGCACACACACACACACATAGTGCAAGTTATTGCCCTCGATTCGATGAACGGGTTACTTACTGCGATGATCCAATATTTTTGTGCCACTCCTCCTGTGTGTGTACAAAAAGCAAGATTTCGGGACCCTATTTTCTCTGGATTTTGCGCTATGTAGGAAATATATAGGATGCGCAGTGTTACTACATAGAACCGTGTAAATCGCCATTCTCCATGCGTGCATGTGATAATGATGCCAATGGTAGGGAAGGAATCTTTTCTGTTTTCATGCCATCGTCTATAATATGTCCATGGGTTATGGTGGGATACTTACTTATTGCTCTACTCTGTGTGTAGTATTCATGAAATTGAGAGTGGAAACAAATGAGTGAAGCTCAATGTGGTGCGCACACAGTGTTCATGATACACTTGACCCTGAGGAAAGGAAACGGAATGAATTAAATGAAGCGTGGAGAAGAAATTTTTTACAGTAGCAAAGCAATAAGGCATTTGTGGAAAAAACATTCATTTTTGTGCATGGAAATTACATAGTCGTCATCTAAATAGTGTAGTAGTTTATATATGCAATGATATTGGAATAATTGTATGAGAGAATTAATCAAGTGAGTAGACATGATTTTTTCAAATCATGAGCAATGAATCCCTGAGCAAATACAATTTTAGATTATCAATTTAATCTTAATGTATGTATTGAATGTAGTATAGAGTTAGTAGTTGTGCTTATGAATGAAATGACGTGAGATATTGATCATTTATCATCATTGATTCTTAACATTAATATGCATTGTTATTCATGGAAAAGTTGCGAACAAAGATTGTTTGAACATGCCGATTTTAATGTATGCATACGCCATATATATTTAAATTGCTTGTTTAGCTGTTTAATATGCTGTTTTACAAGTTCACCTGGTCCCATCTTTTTTTCCACCAAGAAGAACAAAGACCGCAGAATTTTTTGTTTCTTCATAAATAAGCGTGTATGCACGTGAAACGTCAACAGTTTTTTCCCCTTGTCTTGTTTTGTTGGATCCAAAGGATGCAGATCCATTTCAGTTTATCAGATTACCTATTGGTTTAGTTAGCTAGTTAGTTAGTTATAGTTGCGTAGGTAAATGTAACAAGTGACAATTCCCTTGTTTGTTTGCATTCCAACAAGAAAAGAATCCAACGCAGAAGAAAAAAAGTGATTCAATGGAGGGAACGATGCGGAAGAAGCGTGCATTTTTTATCCTCAAGTCGTGTCTAGCAACTATAGATTTACTTTGGCTCTGATCTTTATCGATTTCTAACCGATATATAGGAATTTCTATTCGTCTAACTGTAAGAATGGTTTCATCCCAAATTTATTTGCTCTCTGATACTTTGCAAGCTAGTTAGTTAGTTAGTACATAAAACTTTTGAATCTTTTTTACACACAAGTAGTAAGACAATAAATGCTTCAGGTTTGAAGAATACATGCTAATTAACTTGACAGCTACATGCGAATATTCTTTTCAAGTGATCTCATGAAATATGAGATTTAAAATTTCGAAAAAAAATACTACCATGCACTCTGCATTCATTTCCGTGTGTTGAACCTTGTTTGTGTACGCCGAAATTTGCAAAAAAAATTTTGCTTCTTACTAACTAAAAGTCTTAATTATTAATTCGAAAGTGCTGCTACAAAGCAAGGTAATTAAACAAATATATTGCCTTCCTATATCTGCTTTTTATGTTGCATCTCTACACCCCGTTCTGCATTTTAGAACGTATAAATAGTATTGCCAAAAAAATGAAAAAATCTACACGACTTTTTAACCCCTGAGCTTAAAAAATTGCAATTAGTCCAAACCCACATACCAATGTAATTTTCAATACTTTTAAATCTTCAAATAAAATGTCCTTCTCAATATGTTATCCCGACGATGTAATTAAACAGTGTACACAAAACAAATCATTCATATGGCCATAAAAAATAGATATCACAATAGCAGAACGTCAATAAATCGCTCACCAATTTGTTTGATGACCACAATGCTACGACAAAGACATATGGGTGAGTGTTATTATTGATTATTAGTTATTACGATAAGTGGAAACAATGGAAATGCCACTTGAAACAATGGGATACATACATGTAGACCGTATTATATTGTAGTGTCATTTCATTTTCGACCTAAAACGATGAAACTTGAGCGCAGAATTGATTAATTGACGTGCGCAAGGTCGTCAAGTGCAGCCCTCCTCTTTAGAACTCATTAATTTAAGTAACCTAGACACCATGCGTAGTTAGTTAGTTTGGCTCATGTATACGATCTTTGGCTCACTCACTGGGTTGAAACAATGCAACTGTATGCACGCTTATTACAATGATTATTACTGCTCTCTGTACATCCACTCTGTAACATGATGTTAAAGGTGAACAGAATTGAAACGCACGTTTTGCGTACATACCTACGAACATACTAGTTAGTTAGATAGCCAGTCAGTCATATGTTTCCTTAAATAAGTATGCAGTTAGTGAGACCTTCAGCACATTCTTTCCACCTCATCATAATAATATCTGCAGATTTTATAAAATGACTACAATGTAAGGTGAATAGGTGCACGAGCACAAAAAATTTTGATAAGGGCTCAATGATCATCTAGTTTCGTTGTAGCGCCTTTGACTTTGTTAAAAGAAAAGCCAAATGAGAGCCAAGGGAGTTCGAAATGCAATGTGTAAGGAAAAATTTGTAGATGGGGCAAAAACTTGAATGAAAATGGCCACTTTAAACCTAACTCAAATCCACTTACAAAGATGGGGTTCAAATAATTTTAACTGGAATCAAAATGAAAGCCCTTTGTAGATTCTTTACACACGAAGTATGAATACAGTCAGGTAGAAATGGACCATGCACATTTGTGGTATTAAAAAAGTGATGCCTTTAAAAAATAAACGTGCTCAACAATTTGAATACGCAGAACGTAAAGAAACAAACTAGAGGAAAAATTAATTATTTAGGATACATGTAACTATAATTCAGTAAAATATTCTGAATGAAATATAAATTTTTCCCTTGTGAGTACATACATATTTTATGAGTTAAAATAGAGATTGAGTGCGTAGCAAACTACAGTTAAACTCCACTGGTACGGTAACAGCAGCAGCTTCCTCTGCACATATTCACGTGAGTACATTTGTAGTAAGTTTTCTCTTTTGTCAATTGCAGTTCGTAAATGAGATATTCTGGCTTTTCTATTTTTCCAAAAATGCATAAATTAATGTTACTTAGAAGCTCTCGATTTAAATGTGCATTTATGAGCAGAAAACAGCAACTCATGTATGCTAATTAATGAAACATAATGAAAATACTGCTTTGCATGCAGACTTTGTAATATATCATTGGATGGAGGAGCCTATTGTAAGTCTCCTTGAAAACTAAGGGATGATCGAAATGCCAATTTTTATTTAGCTAATGACATGAAGTAAAATTTCTCCATGTAATTCATCAAAGTCTATAACATTGTGCCATTTATTACATTTTGACAAATGTTTTCAGCCTCAACAAGTTAAAGGATCCGGAACGTACGAATAAATACTCCCTTATGATAGTGAGTGAAATTAGCTATCTACACTACTTTACATAACTGTTTGAATTAGTGACCAGGATACATGCGACAAAAAAAGGTCAGGGTGAACAGTGCAGAAAAAAAATAGCCTAATTGCTAAAATACACTATCTTTACTTACCTTTTTTTACCTTCAACTTGTCAAATAGACTAATGATGTTCATCATTTACATATCTACGAAATAATAATGAATATATACATTGTGATAAATTATCTATTCTAAATTTCATCCTGCAACAAATTTTACAACACACAAATTCATTTCATATGTGTGGGGTCCATTTTGGCTGCAAAAAAAAACGGTCATCTTAGCTAGTAGAGTTCACAATGGCATATTAGCCTGTAACTGTAGCACCAGGTTCATTAGTCTCCATCAAACTGTCTAAGTGTTGCAATGGGACTCTTCATTCACTCACTATCACAGATTCCAAGTGGCTGACTGTCTCGTCAACCCCACAACAACAAAAGTCCCCATAACAACATGGCATGCCACTTTTACTTGCTCCCCAAGAGATAATAAACTGCTCCGAGGACTGACATTTGACTCATTTAGTCATTAATAAATGTTATTTAAAGTAGGAGGACTACTGTTAGACAGCATGAAATTGACCTGGCCCATTCATCTAGTGACTATGCAGGGTTGCACAATCCATCTCATATATTAATAGTCTGCAGTTAGTTAGATGGTTGGTTAGTAACAACTAACTACTACTCATTTCACATATATAGATCAAAATTTTATTTCCCTCACTGCTCTCATTATCATTACACTTTTTTGGCAAGAAACTACCAAAACCTTGAGGACATAGTTTATTTATAAAGTTTATGTTTACTAATCTACGTTGCATGTAGTTAGTTCGTTAGTTACTTACTTACTATTGCTTTTGTTATAGCTATAGGAATTCAAAAGTCAAATATTTGAAGAATGCACCGACAGACACAGCAAAACAAATGGATGATGAATTCGATGCGATGAGAAAATCATTATTAACGATCACAAGTTGAAAGTGTGTAGAGATAACAAGCTGTTTTCATTGACTATGTAAAGGAGTTCAAGTCGTGCCGAATCCTATTTCTATTGACAAGGAATCATTTATTAGGTCTTGAGTAAGTAAGCACCGTCTGTGGCTCCAAATTCACTAGATAGATTGTGTTGGGAAAAGCTGTTGGACTCTCTCGATTCGGAAAAATGAGAGTCAGCTGATTGAGCCACTTTTTTACTTGATGAAGTGATGTTGATCATCGTTTTCTCATTATGAATCTTTTCTTTCTCTCAGTTTTTGCCGACATGGATCATTTGGATTCCATGCAGGTGATTTCAATCTCACCAGTCTTGGTTTCCTTCACTATTGTTTGTGGAGTGTGTACGGGATTTCTAATTTGTATTCATCCGAAATGTTGAATTTTAAATGTGAATTTTATGTAGCGAGGATAACCGTAAATGATCAAACATACATACCACGAACAATTCTGTAAGAAAAATAATATTTTATTCAATATTTTCGTCCTCAGGAGATAAATTTAGAAGATTATATTTAGACAGCTAAGTTAGTTATTTCTACTTTACCAAACCAAATACAATACTTTTATTTGTTTAGCTTATTTAATTTAACGTCTTTATCAAACAAGGTCTCCACTCTGGCAGCCAACAATTAACACTAGTAAGTTGTAAGCACTGACTGACTGCAATCGCAATTATACATTATTATCAAAACTATTGAACAGGTATTAAGAACACTTATCGGATATTTTTTGCTCACATGGTCCAAAACGCAGACCCGCTCGTATTTTAGCTTGTCTAATGAGTGCAGTCGTGACTCGTCTCCCTCACGATTATGCTTTGTTTGAGTGCCGTCTAGCTAAACTTCACATCTTCAAACATTTATATTGCTAGAGTCCTGGTACATTAGTCTGGGTACTTGTACATTTCGATGATGAGACCGTTTGAAACAGCAAACGAAAAATTCTATTCTAGATACTAACTAACTTCATTGAATGAATATGCTGCCGTTCTATCGATTTGTGTAAAAAATATTTAAATCGACATGGTACTCTAAGGTCAGCCTGCATCCTTGGGTGGGACTAATCGATTATATAAGGACCCTAGTATTTGACAATATATGGCAAAAAAATTCTTTGTGACGAATCCATAATATTAGCTCCTAGCTTTGAGGCTGATAATTGAATTTCAGGTTAGTTAGTTGTTTTCAACAAAACTGCGAAAATATTAAAAGCAAAAGTTCAGTTATCAATTAAACTTTGTAAGTTACAGAAAAAGGATGCAAATTAATCCAAAGTGAAAGTAAATAAAATAATAAGTTTAAGTTAGGTAAAGTAAATACATAAGAATAAGCTTTTAATCATAATGTATACCTGCTACAGATCTGGAAGGGTTGAATCACATAAACGAAGCCGCACGTAGCAAGGTAACGGAAAAGCATCAGAGTTTAAAACAATGGAGACTAACAGTAGCAACCATAAAGTGTATGAATCATTTTTCATTATTCGTGCTTTAGGGCCTTGAACGCAATTTTTTTACGTTACACTAATATCCTGTAATTACAGTTTATTTCGAGCCACTAATTTTTTTGTCATTGTTCCAGCAATTTATCTTGCTACACTGTCGGTGCAATATACTCGTAGAAGTGTAACAATCTAACTACAACGCATCCCTTGAGTCCATTGTCAACAATGAAATTACACCACCACATGGGCCTTTTTTGCACTACAACAATAGTGCTCACATAAACCATCGTACTCATTATTTAATAGTAAAATGAAGCAATTACCCCCACTAATTAAGCTTCATTAATTCTCCACTGACATTTTTAGATCACATTGATTCACTATTGCTGTTAGCCATTCACCTTAATCTTCCCTATCTGTTGCACACTACATTTTACAAACACATTAATTGACATTGTGGTCTAGCTTGAAGCTAAAATTCTCTTCTTTGGACCATTTCTCGTTCATGCGTTGCAGTAGTGAGCCAGACTATATGATCTGTGCTGCGGCTAGAATGATGCAACAAACCAACCGTAAATAAGAATACTATCATGACATTCAATCATCTATCAACTATATGTCAATACAAAATGACAAGAATTTAGCCCAAAGAGCTTGGATTTTTAAATGTTTTCTTTCTCCATCACTTTTTCAAAGACTCGTTACTTACTTTAACGAATTGAGTATGCAACAAATCATATCTTATGTAACAACAATTTTCGGGTTCAATGAGGCAACCAAAGTATATGTAGGTGAGTGAGTGAGTTAGCCCGTACATATTAAGTAGCTCCCTTAGCTAGCCCATCATCACAATAATATGAAGGTATTAGAGTGACTACTACAAAACACAATAGCACACCTAAGAACATGTAGTGACGTCTTGATATTATCATAATGAAGGCAGCCAAACATTATCCCCTGCATATAGTGTGCTGTGGTAGTATCACAATGAATGACCGTAACTTTTAACGTAAGTTTGGCCTCTGTATGTGAATAATCTCATCACAACAAAGATTATAAAAAGCAGACAAAGTAACTTGCAGTAGTCCTCTATATGCTCGCATAATAGTCTAGTAATGAGACGTAAATACTCGTCTGCGGGTTTTTATGCTGCTGCCTGCCAACTGAATCAAAGATCTATGGTTTAATACATTTTAGTTAGTTGGTTAATTCACAGTATGGTAGGCTTTGTATGCAGTTGTGAGAGGTCATTTGAAATTCAAGAGTTTTTTAAATGTTTACTTTAATTCATCCATTTTGTTCATGTGGTGTACACTGTAGTAGTCCGAATAGATTTTTAACGGTCCGATGCGGAATTGGGCGATATTGGATTCGATTTACTGTTCAGGGGGGATGAAATGTAGAAACAATAGAATTGTTTGAAGATTTCTGGGAAACTTGCAGGGTATTTTTGGTATGCAAAATGATTTGATCTGCAATAGTAATCATGTAGGGTTGAAATAATTGTTAGTCAGTTTATAATACTTTGAAAACGGGCTTTATATCTTTTGGTTAGTTAGTTAGTTAGTCAGTACAACATTCAGTCAGTCAGTCAGTCATGTAGTGTAGAAGTAAGTAAGGTCTTGCTTGCTACGTATTTATTTTGTGTGTTTATTGTGAGCCAATGCTGAAGCCATGAGGATTGTAACTAACTGACTGTGCGGAATGTGTGAATAAGACAAGCCTAAGGATTTATGGAATTTATAAAACCGTTGCATCATCAGAACTTGACTAATAAAAATTGAATGAATACAATCTAGTTCATTGTTGTGAGATGCATACCACTAGGTTTACTGGGTAACAATGAGAAGTGTATAAGTCTAAATACTGCATTGGTTGCAATTATTTACTTGTGTATGAGTTGTATTACGTAAGTTTGCATTCATAACCATTTGGATTCTAACTTTTCTAGCTAACTAAGCATTTTTATATGGCTGTTCACGTTGTACATGTGAGATGTGACAAACAACTGTAATTTTGCTTATCATAAAATTGTATACAATTATTTTGGAAAAATTACAAACTTAATTCCGTACGAAAAATAAAATTCTTCGAATTCACACACAATATATATTTTTGAAATAAAAATGTTGCGTACTATAAACATACAAATTTGAGGGATCCAAATCCAAATAACTAAAAGCATTACCACATGTTCATCTAGTTAGTTAGTTAGATAATACTATGCTAGTAGAATACCTATTGAAAAAAGTACAACAATAGACGCAACAAACATGCATTAAAAACCTTCTTTTTACACCCATTCAAGTGACTGTGTGCACAACTTTGTGCGTCCCATTGTTACCGCAAGAACTTCTAAATAGGTGCACAAAGACAAGAATAGAGAATCGGAACCCCAATTTTCATTACCAACAAACAGAATAACAAAATCTTCATATACATTCTTTATTTGAGCACACAGCCTGCCTGCTGTTCTCCCAAGAATTTCTTCGAACTTGAACTGAAAGGGAATTGAGGCTTTGCAAGGACACATTGTTGTAACCACATACAATTTTTTCTCTCCCTTTCTGCAAATCATATTTCGCATGAAATAGTCCCATTTGGTCATGCAATCATCACACACATAAAAAAGACCCAATAAACCCAACCATTATCTTTTCTCTGAGCACCTAGTTATCCAATCTCATTAGCAATAATAATCATAAAGTGACTAACTAACTAACTAACTAACTATGAAACCTAAGGAATTCAATTTTTTAAGCATATTATCAAAACACAGGAGCTCATTCTCTTCACGTAGCAACAAAGGTGTGGAAAAATGTTTACACGCATTCTACTTTCTCCCGTGCACTCCAATTAAGAGCTCTTTCCTGAGTAAATCCACTTGTCTCGCCTGCCTACTACACACTTAATCCTCTAATCTAAATTACACTTGGTGCATCAATTCTTTCAAGCAATTTTCCTGATGTCTGGAACCAGTTCAGTTGGTTACTTAGTTAGTTAGTTAGCTGTTACTGCCTACAAGCTCTGTTTTGCGCTCCCAAGTATTTTTTTACATATTCTTCTCTTGTAACTTACCAAATCGGCAACAAAAGTGAAATGAATGAGTTTTCATCAGGTCAAGTGAAGTTGTACTAATACTAACTACAGCTAAAGCGCGGCTCACAACTCTTCAGGTTTTACATACGGAATACAGATGGAGTTATGAAAACAGTGTGCCTGTTGTGCACTCTGGAGGACAAAAATGGATCGACTGTTGCCTGAACAGTGTGAATTACATTGCATAATGCTTTTCGGTAGCTAGCATTATCGATAGCTGAGGCATAAACACATCTGGTTAGTTGGTAGGCTATAGTAACTAACTAAAAGTGAGAATTAGGCAAGTTGGCAACATACATGTAAATATTTGCGTGTTGACGTCGCTTTGTATATGAAACTCAAGTTGATGAGGGAAACTGCGAGGAACCAGAGGGAAAAAATATCTAGCCATGCCGAACGAACCAGTTATTGGATGCTGGAATCAACCTGCCATATGATCATGATAATAACAATGGATTCACACTTTGTAAACTTGATAAACGAGTCCAGTTTGTACACATGAAGCAAAAAAAAAAGTATGTTGGTTGTGTAGGTTCATAGTTAGGAGCTCTACTATGGTACATTAGTTTATTCGTTAGTTAGTTAGTGGCCAAATGAATGAAGCAGGTTTACAGATGTGTACAAGGAATAATAATATAATGACTATTAGTAGCATTACATACAACTTAGGATATGATTGTGGTAACCTTTTGACTTCATCAGGTCAACTTTGATATTAAAATTAGTCGCATTAGTTTGTTGAGTTTGTTATCTAAGTTTTTTGGCACCTGAAGGAAATAAAACTTTTAGCACACTTTTTTTAACAATGGGATTCATATGTTTTTTTAAATGAATACTTGATATGAATGTGTGTATGTCCTATTGAAAATAATATAAAAAATAGCAACTCATTTTTTTACTTTTCATTGATGAGCCCCGTGGAATCAACTTGGAGGAATAAGTGGATGTGAAGATAAATTGAACAAGTTGTCATCCTTGCATAAATTAGTGCAAGTGATTTTCTCATGTGCATTAGTTATATAGGGAGCTATAGTTAGTACAAAGTAACCAACTGGAAGTCTATACTATAGTTAGTTAATGTTAGCTAACTATACTGACTTGCTATCTGGCTGGTGAGTTTATGATGTGGAGTTGACGACAGCCAATATAATGCGAATGCATTAATCCAGTTCCAATAGATTCGACTGCCAAGGTTTCCAATAATTCCTAACTGCTCGCTTATTTGTTCATCCCCATGCAAATATCATGTTCAATTTGATATACACACTTAAAAACACAGGGGGCTTCATTTCAAACTGGTTTCATGAACTTATGAGCAAATCCACAGAAAAGAATCATTCAGATACTGAGTTGCTAGTTGTGGAAAAATGCAACCCTTATCTAGAATCTTTTCACTCGTATAATTAAAGGGAATTGAATGTGACGTATTGATGAGCCAGTGCTGCTTTAAAGTTGATGATAGTTCACCCAAACTGAAGATTAACATAAACTTGCTGCCATTAGTATTTTCTAGAGATGATAATCCCGGGGCTATTTCACAATCCCGGGATTCGGGATTGGAAATATTCAATCCCGGGGAATACCGGGGAATCCCGGGGAAATTTTATCACTACTGGTTTGGTATATAAATGATGTAAAACTAAGTACAAAGTATTTTAAATTTAGAAAATAAGAAAAGAGGAATCGTTTTTTTGGATAATACGATACAATTTTGGGTTGCTTAATGCTTGTAGGGAGCAACCTGGGGATTTCAAAAGACATGAATATACTTTAAACAGTGTACAGTGGTACTTTTATTTACCTTGATGGATAAAGACAACGAAAGACAGTTTAGGATTGCAAAAATATCTCATCAACAAACAGAAATGGACAAAAAAAATTTGACAGCATGATGCACTGCGGTTT
>Ga0210040_10007402_pt1 | contig 13299 bp, 8 predicted proteins | sample CryGeyCG12114_NA_FD_185462 | JGI IMG/M metagenome (GOLD analysis project Ga0210040, IMG submission 185462) | Groundwater microbial communities from aquifer - Crystal Geyser CG19_WC_8/21/14_NA (SPAdes) (version 2) | ecosystem: Environmental > Aquatic > Deep subsurface > Groundwater | place: USA... | reverse complement strand
GCTGGGCGCGCCGCGCCACCAGCTCCGCGCCCCGTCGCGAGGGGACGAAGGCGATGGTCTGGGCCCCGGACCCGACCGACCGCGCCAGCAGGTCCGCGGTCGCGTCGTCGGGGTCGCCGGCCGGCTGCCAGAGCACGACCTCGACCGGCCCGCGCGCCGAGGCGTCACGGTCGACGGCGGTCACCGAGGCCGGGTCCAGGCCGAGCAGGGTGGCGGTGCTCGCCGCGGCGTCGGACGCCGTCGCCGAGGCGGTCACGAAGACGGGGTCGGCGCCGTGGTGGACGGCGAGGCGGCGCAGCCGGCGCAGCACCAGGCCCACCTGGGCACCGAAGACGCCGCGGTAGCGGTGGGCCTCGTCGACCACGACGAAGCGGAGCGCGCCGAGGAACCGCGCCCAGCGCGCGTGCCCGGGCAGCAGCGAGCGGTGCAGCAGGTCGGGGTTGCTGAACAGGTAGGCCCCCTGCTCCCGTGCCCAGTCCCGGGTGGCCGGGTCGGTGTCGCCGTCGACCGCGGCGAGGGCCCAACCCGGCAGTCCCAGTGCGGCGCAGGCGCGGAGCTGGTCGTGCGCGAGGGCCTTGGTGGGGGAGAGGTAGAGCGCGGTGTGCTGGTGGGCGCTCGCGCGCCACGCGGCGACGCCGGTCGGTGCGGGCCGGACAGGTCCGGCCGGCGCGAGCCCGGCCTGGGTGGCAGCGAGCACCGGCATCAGGTAGCCGAGCGACTTCCCGGACGCGGTGCCGGTGGACAGGGCCACGTGCCGGCCCTGCCAGGCCGCCTCGGCCGCGACGACCTGGTGCTCCCAGGGCCGGGGGATGCCGGCCACCGCGAAGGCGTCGACCACCGGAGCGGGCAGCCAGTCCGGCCAGTCCGCGCGGACCCCCTCGCGCGCCGGCAGCCACCGGACGTGGCGGACGGGCTCGACGGCGCCGGGGACCGGGCGCTCGCGCGGGGCTCCCGGCCCGGTCGCCGGCCCCTTCCCGCTCCCCTCCCGCACCCGACCAGCCTGTCACGACACGCCGCTGCGGCCCCGGGTGCGGGCGCCGCGCGCTGAGAACGAACCAGTGGGGCCTGTGGTTAGATGGCGCGCGGTCACCTACCCGAGTGAACCGCCGTCACGGCCGAGGAGGACGTCGTATGTCCGCACTTCCAGCTCCTTTGGAAGTCACCGCCATCCCCGTCTCGGGGGGCAACCTGACCCTGGTCGCCGTCGTCCTGGTGATCGCCCTGCTGGCGCTCGCGATGGCCTTCGTGTTCCGCCGCGAGGTGCTCCGGGCCCACGACGGCACCGAGAACATGAAGCTCATCGCCGTGGCGGTGCAGGAGGGCGCGAGCGCGTTCCTGGCCCGCCAGTTCCGCACCCTGTCGGTCTTCGCCGTCGTCGCCTTCATCCTGCTGCTGGCGCTACCGGCACGGGGGAGCGGTGAGTACGGCGAGTGGACGCTGCGGATCTTCCGCTCCATCGCCTTCCTGGCGGGCGCGGTGTTCTCGGCCCTGATCGGCTACCTCGGGATGTCGCTGGCGGTGCGCGCGAACGTGCGCGTCGCCTCCGCCGCCCGCAGCGAGGGCCGCGAGCCGGCCATGCGGATCGCCTTCCGCACCGGTGCGCACGTCGGCATGATGACGGTCGGCCTCGGACTGATCGGCGCCTCGACCGTCGTGCTGGCCTTCCGCAGCGACGCCCCGGTGATCCTCGAGGGCTTCGGCTTCGGTGCCGCGATGCTCGCCATGTTCATGCGCGTCGGCGGCGGCATCTTCACCAAGGCCGCCGACGTCGGCGCCGACCTGGTCGGCAAGGTCGAGCAGGGCATCCCCGAGGACGACCCCCGCAACGCCGCGACCATCGCCGACAACGTGGGCGACAACGTCGGGGACTGCGCCGGCATGGCCGCCGACCTCTTCGAGTCCTACGCGGTGACCCTGGTCGCCTCCCTGATCCTGGGCAAGGCCGCCTTCGGCGAGGCCGGCCTCGTCTTCCCGCTGATCGTGCCGGCCATCGGCGTGGTCACCGCGATCATCGGCATCTACCTGACCAAGCCGCGGGCCGGTGAGAACGGGCTGAAGACCATCAACCGGTCCTTCTACCTGTCCGCCGGCATCTCGGCCGTGCTCTGCGCGATCGCCTCCTTCGCCTACCTGCCCTCCTCCTTCGCCGACCTCCGCGTCCCCGGCGCCGCCGCCTTCACCGGTCCGGTCGACGACCCCCGCGTGGTGGCCATCGGCGCCGTGGTCATCGGCATCGTGCTGGCCGTGATCATCCTGGCCCTGACCGGCTACTACACCGGCACCGAGGACCGGCCCGTCAAGGACATCGGCCGCACCTCGCTCACCGGGGCGGCCACGGTCGTCCTGGCCGGCATCTCGGTCGGCCTGGAGTCGGCCGTCTACACCGCGCTCGTGATCGCCGCCGCGGTCTACGGAGCGTTCCTGCTCGGCGGCTCCGGCGTGGTGGCCCTGTTCGCCATCGCGCTGGCCGGCTGCGGCCTGCTGACCACCGTCGGCGTCATCGTGGCCATGGACACCTTCGGCCCCGTCTCCGACAACGCCCAGGGCATCGCCGAGATGTCCGGCGACGTGGACGGCGAGGGCGCGCAGATCCTCACCGAGCTCGACGCCGTGGGCAACACCACCAAGGCCATCACCAAGGGCATCGCGATCTCCACCGCCGTGCTCGCCGCCACCGCCCTGTTCGGCTCCTACACCGACGCCATCCGCGACGTGCTGGCCGACCGCTACAGCCGCTTCGCCGAGGAGGCGGTCGTCTTCGCGCCGCAGACCCTGGTCGGGGTCATCCTCGGTGCGGCCGTGGTCTTCCTCTTCTCCGGTCTGGCCATCACCGCGGTCGGCCGGGCGGCCGGCGCGGTGGTCTACGAGGTCCGCCGCCAGTTCCGCGAGATCCCCGGGATCATGGCGGGCACCGGCAAGCCGGAGTACGGCAAGGTCGTCGACATCGTCACCAAGGACTCGCTGCGCGAGCTGGCGACGCCGGGCCTGCTGGCCATCTTCGCCCCGATCGCCGTCGGCTTCGGCCTCGGTGCCCCGGCCCTGGCCGGCTACCTGGGCGGGGCCATCGCCTCCGGCACCCTGATGGCGGTCTTCCTGGCCAACTCCGGCGGCGCTTGGGACAACGCCAAGAAGCTCGTCGAGGACGGCAACCACGGCGGCAAGGGCTCGCCCGCGCACGAGGCCACCGTCATCGGTGACACCGTCGGAGACCCGTTCAAGGACACCGCCGGCCCGGCCATCAACCCGCTGATCAAGGTGATGAACCTGGTCGCGGTGCTGATCGCGCCGGCCGTGGTGGCGCTGTCCCCGCTCAGCGGCGACCCCAGCGCGTGGCGCTTCCTGATCGCCCTCGTGGCGCTCGCGGTCATCGTCACGGCCGTGGTGATCAGCTCTCGTCGCGGCATGGCCATGGCCGACACCGACGGCGGCACCCCGCCGGCCGGTGGGAGCACCACCAGCACCAGCCCGACCGCCCAGACCGGTCCGGTCACCGAGCACACGCTCTGACCCTGGGGCGGTCCGCCGCCCGAGCTGTCCGCCACCGGCTCCGTACCAGCCCTGCTGGTCCGGGGCCGGTGGCGTCCTGACGGCCAGTGGCACACTTCTGCGATGACCGAGCCCTCCGGCGGCGACGCCCCCGACGTGCCCGACCACCCCGAGCCCGACCCGCGGCTGCGCCACCTCCCCCCGCCGCTGCCGTCCGGCGCCGACCCAGCCCCGCCGTCCGGCCGTCCGGGTGACCAGCCCTCCGGAGCCCACCCCGTCGCTCCACCGCCTCCGCCGGGGTCGGAGCAGGGTGCGCAGCCGCCGTACGGTCCGCCGCCCGCGCCATACCCGCAGCCCGGTCACCAGCAGCCCGGCTTCCCGCAGCCCGGCTACCCGTCCGGTCCCGGTCACCAGCAGCCCGGCTACCCGGAGCCCGGCTACCAGTCGCAGCCTGGCTACCCGCAGCCTGGCTACCCGTCGGATCCTGGCTACCCGCAGCCTGGCTACCCGTCGGGTCCTGGCTACCAGTCGCAGCCTGGCTACCCGCAGCCTGGCTACCCGCAGCCTGGCTACCCGTTGGGTCCCGGCTACTCGCAGCCCGGGTACCCGCAGCCCGGCCCCCCGTCCGGTCCCGGCTGGGGCACACCGGGCGCAGCCGGCCAGGCCTGGGTCGGCCAGGGGCTCCAGCCCTACGGTGCCGCCGGACCGGGGCCGGTGCCCCCACCCGGGCCGGTCCCCTGGGGGGCGCCGCCGCGGCTCCCCGCGCTGCCCACGGAGCCGCGGCGCTACACGCAGCTGCTGCGCGGTCCCCGCTACCGCTGGTGGAAGCCGCTGCTGACCATCCCGCTCGCGCTCGTGCTCTACCTGCTTCTCAGCGTGCTCGCCGCGGTCCCACCGCTGATCGCCGGCCTGGTCAGCGGGAGGCCGGACCTGGTCGACTACATCTTCAGCACGCTGACCGACGTCGACGGCCTGAAGCCGATCGGCTTCATCGCCCTGAACCTGTCGCTGGTGGTGCTCATCCCCACCGTCGTGCTGTCGGTCTGGATCGTGCACGGCGTCCGACCGCGGTTCCTCGCCTCGGTCACCGGTGGCATCCGCTGGCGCTGGATGCTGCGCTGCCTGGTCATCGTGGTGCCCGTCTGGGTCGTGTACATGGGCGTCAGCCTGCTGACCGGCCTGCCCACCGGCGGTCCGCCCCCGCAGTGGGGTTGGCTGCTGCTCGTCGTCGTGGTGATGACCCCGCTGCAGGCCGCCGGGGAGGAGTACTTCTTCCGCGGCTGGATCATGCAGAACATCGGCGCCTGGTTCTCGCGGCCCGTGGTCGGACTGGTGGTGGTCACGGTGATCTCCACGGTGTCGTTCTCCGCCGCCCACGGCAGCCCCGACGTCTGGGTGCTGGGGAGCATCGGCTGCCTCGCCGTCGCGGGCTGCCTGGCCACCTGGCGGACCGGTGGCCTCGAGGCCGCCATCACCATGCACGCGGTGAACAACATCCTGGTCTTCGTCATCACCATCACCTTCGGTGGCTGGCAGGACGCGTTCGTCGGCTCCGACACGAAGGGGACGGTGGTGGAGTTCCTGCTCTCGGTCCTGGTCCACGGCGTCGCGCTGGCCCTGATCTGGTGGCAGGCCGGCAAGGTCGGGCTGAGCCCCCTCTCGCGACCGAGCTCCGCGCCCGCACTGCCCTCATCACCGCAGCCCCAGCCCCAGCCCTGGACGCCGGCGACCCAGCCCGGTCACGCCGGCCACACCGGCTGAGCGGGTGCCCTTCACCCTCAGCCACGCCGTGGCCGTGCTCCCGCTGGCCACCGGCCGGTCCGGGCGCCGGCTCGTGCCGGCGGCCCTGGTGATCGGCTCCTGGGTGCCCGACCTGCCCTACTTCGTCCCGCTGCCGGTGAGCTCGCGGCTCACCCACGCGGCCGGTGCGCCGGTCACGGTGGACCTGCTGCTCGGGCTGGTGGTCCTCGCCCTCTGGGAGCTGCTGCTGCGCCGGCCCCTCGCCGACCTCGCCCCGGAGCGGCTCCGGTCACGGCTGCCGCAGCGGACGCCGTTCGACGGCCGTCGCGCCCTGGCTGCGGCGGGGTCGGTGGTGCTGGGCGCCGCCACCCACGTCCTGTGGGACACCTTCACCCACCACGACCGCTGGGGGACCAGCCACCTGGCGCCGCTCACCGCCGAGCTGGGGCCGCTGCCGGTCTTCACGTGGTTCCAGTTCGCCAGCGGCGGCCTGGGACTGGCCGGGCTCGGTCTCTGGCTGCTGCTGTGGGCCAGGCGCACCGCTCCTCGTCCGGCGCCCTCGTCGACGGGCACGCGGCTGCGGACGGCGGTCCTGGGCCTCGTCGTGCTCGCCGGCCTGGTCACCACCCTGCTCACCCTGCTGCGCGAGCATGCCGCCGGGTCGACGCTCGAGGCGGCCCTGGTGGGCGCGGTCACGGCGACGATCAGCGTGACCGGCGCCGTGGTCGTCGGCCTCTGCGTCCTCTGGCACCTCGCACCCGGGCGCCCGGGTGCCAGCTCAGGCGGGCGGCTGAGGCATGCCGGTCGGGTCGGCGAGCGCCCAACGGAGGGTGGCCAGCGCTGAGCGGACCACGGGGCGGACCACCAGCCGGTCGGTGGCCGGCAGCGTCGGCAGCAGCAGCGTGGAGCGCACCCAGGCCGGCAGCAGGGAGACCGCGCCGGCGGCGAGCACCCCGTAGCCGAGCCGTCCCGCGCCGGTGATCGGTGGGTCGCGCAGCAGCAGCTGGGCCGCCTCGCGAGCGGCCGGGGAGCTGCGCAGCTCGGGGCGGTACGCCGCCAGCAGCTCCTGGGTCTCCGCCCAGGTCTGCGGCGGGTCCACCACGCCGAGCCGCTGTGCGACGCTGCCGGACTGGCGCACGTACTCGTCGACCTGGCCCGGCGTCAGCTTCTCGCCACCGAAGGCCTGGTAGGCGGTCACGAAGCTGTCCACCTCGGCCAGGTGCACCCAGTTCAGCAGGTGCGGGTCGTCGGCGCGGTACTCCTCGCCCTCGGGGGTGGTCCCGCGGACGCGGCCGTGGATCGCCCGGACGATGCGGATGCTGCGCTCGGCGTCGGTGATGGTGCCGTAGGTGGTGGTGGCCAGGTAGGTGCTGGTCCGCTGCAGCCGGCCCCACGGGTCGCTGCGGTAGCCGGAGTGCTCGCTGACGCCCAGCATCGCCACCGGGTGCAGCGACTGCAGCAGCAGGGCACGGATCCCGCCGACGAACATCGCGGCGTCGGCGTGCACCCGCCAGATCGCGTCGGACTCGCTGAACCAGCGCTCGCCCTCGGTGAACCAGATCTGGCGGTGGGTCTCGGCGAACTCGTCACCGCCGATGCGGTCGCGGACCATCTTGGCCAGGCCCGCGCGCTGACGGTTCACCAGGGCGAGGGGATCTCCGAGCACGGACGCCACGAGCCAAAACGTACGCTGACCCGCAAAGCCGCCGGCCCCGCCCGGGCGGCGCGACCGAGCTCGAGGGGGAGTCCGCCATGGGTGCGTACGCCGACGACCACCGGCGCAGCCTCGCCGACGCGGTCGGCTTCTGGGCGGAGCAGGCCCGGGCGGTCGACTGGTTCCACCGCCCCTCCACCGTCTTCGACCCCGCCGCCGGACCCGCCGGGCGCTGGTTCGTCGACGGGGTGCTGAACACCGCGTACAACGCCCTGGACCGGCACGTCATCCGGGGCCGCGCCGACCAGCCGGCGCTGGTCTTCCACTCCGCCTACACCGGCACCCGGCGCACCTACACCTACGCCGACCTGCTGGAGCGGGTCGGCCAGCTGGGCGGGGCGCTGCGCGAGCTCGGGGTGCGGGCGGGCGACCGCGTGGTGATCTACCTGCCGATGGTGCCCGAGGCGGTCATCGCCATGCTCGCCTGCGCGCGGATCGGTGCGGTGCACTCGGTGGTCTTCGGCGGGTTCGCCCCGGCCGAGCTGGCCGCCCGGATCGACGACGCCCGCCCCAAGGTGGTGATCACCGCCTCCTGCGGGCTGGAGCCCGGCCGGGTGGTGGAGTACAAGCCGCTGCTGGACGCGGCGCTGGCCCGCAGCACCGCCCAGCCCGACTACTGCGTCGTCCTGCAGCGCGAGCAGGTCCGGGCGGAGATGGTGGCGGGGCGCGACCTGGACTTCGCCGGGCTGATGCGGCCGGGCCAGTTCCCGCCCGCCGAGTGCGCCGAGCTGGCCGCCACCGACCCGCTCTACATCCTCTACACCTCCGGCACCACGGGGAAGCCGAAGGGCATCGTCCGCGACCAGGGCGGGCACGCCGTCGCCCTCAGCTACTCGATGCGCGCCGTCTACGACGTGGGTCCGGGGGACGTCATGTTCACCGCCAGCGACGTGGGCTGGGTGGTCGGCCACTCCTACATCGTCTACGCGCCGCTGCTGGTCGGGGCGACCACCGTGCTCTACGAGGGCAAGCCCGTCGGCACCCCGGACGCCGGCGCCTTCTGGCGGGTGGCCTCGGAGCACCGGGCCAAGGTGCTGTTCACCGCGCCGACGGCGATCCGGGCCATCCGCAAGGTCGACCCGGCGGGCGAGCTGGTCCACCGCCACGACCTCAGCGACCTGCAGACCCTGTTCCTGGCCGGCGAGCGGCTGGACCCGGACACCTTCGCCTGGGCGGGGGAGCACCTGGGCGTCCCCGTCGTCGACCACTGGTGGCAGACCGAGACGGGCTGGCCGATCGCGGCCAACCCGCGGGGGCTGGAGCCGCTGCCGCTCAAGCCCGGCTCGCCGTCGGTCGCGGTGCCCGGCTTCGACGTGGCGGTGCTCGGTCCCGACGGCACCCCGGTGGCCACCGGGGAGGAGGGTGCGCTCTGCCTGCGGCTCCCGCTGCCGCCCGGCACCCTGCCCACGGTCTGGGGCGACGACGACCGCTTCCGCCGCAGCTACCTGGACACGTTCCCCGGCTGGTACCTCTCCGGTGACGGTGGCCACGTGGACGCCGACGGCTACCTCTACGTGATGGGTCGGACCGACGACGTGATCAACGTGGCCGGCCACCGGCTGTCCACCGGCGCGATCGAGGCCGTGCTGGCCGCGCACCCGGCGGTGGCCGAGTGCGCGGTGATCGGGGTCGCCGACGAGCTGAAGGGGCAGGTGCCGCGCGGCCTGGTCGTGCTGCAGCAGGGCGTTCCCACCCCGGAGGCCGAGCTGGCCGCCGAGCTGGTGGCTTTGGTCCGGTCCGAGATCGGCCCCGTGGTCGCGCTGCGCCAGGTCGACGTGGTGGCCGCGCTGCCCAAGACCCGCTCCGGCAAGGTGCTGCGCCGCACCATGCGCGAGATCGCCGACGGCCGGCCGGGCGAGGTCCCGTCCACGGTCGAGGACCCCGGCGTGGTCGACGCCCTCCGCCCGGTGCTGCGGCCGCCGACCAGCTGACCGCGCGCTCGCCTGCGGGCGCGAGGTGAGGTTAGGCTGCCCTTATGACGGCGGTCCTCAGCTCTCCGGTGCCGGCTCCGCCGGTCGCCGCAGCGGACCGACGGGGCCGAAGAGGTCGTCGGGCCGCCGGGCTGGTCGCCGTGGCGCTGGTGCTGCTGGGGCTCTGCTGGCTGAGCCTGGCCGTCGGCACCCGGGCCACCGGGGCCGGGGCGGTCTGGTCGGCGCTCACCAGCAGCGGGCCGCGGACCGCCGACGAGCTGGTCGTCCTCGAGCTCCGGGTGCCGCGGACCCTCCTCGGGCTGCTCGCCGGGGCCGCCCTCGGGTTGGCCGGGACGGTCATGCAGGGCCTCACCCGCAACCCGCTGGCCGACCCCGGCATCCTCGGGGTCAACGCGGGGGCCGCGCTCTGCGTGGTGCTGGCCATCACCGTGCTGGGGGTGACCAGCGCGCGCGGCTACGTCTGGTTCGCCTTCCTGGGGGCGGCCGCCGCGGCGGTCGGGGTCTACGCGGTGGCCGCGGCCGGCGGCGGGACCACCCCGCTGAAGCTCGCCCTGGCCGGCGCCGCGGTCAGCGCCGCCCTGACCGCGGTGACCACCGCCCTGCTGCTGCTCGACCAGTCGACCTTCGACCAGTTCCGCTTCTGGCAGGTCGGCGCCCTGGCCGGGCGCGACGCCGGGGTGGCCCGGGCCGTCGCCCCCTTCCTGCTGGTCGGCTGCCTGGCCGCCCTGCTGCTCGGTCGGATGCTGGACACCGTCGCCCTCGGTGACGACGTGGCCCGCGGCCTGGGCGCCGACCTCGCGCTGACCCGCGTCCTGGCCGCGGCCACCGTGGTGCTGCTCTGCGGTGCGGCCACCGCGGCCTGCGGACCGATCGGCTTCGTCGGGCTGACCGTGCCGCACGCGGCGCGGGTGCTGGCCGGGCCCGGCCACCGCTGGGCGCTGCCGTACGCCATGCTCCTGGCCCCTTGCCTGCTGCTGGCCGCCGACGTGCTCGGCCGGGTGGTGGCGCGGCCGGGAGAGGTGCAGGTCGGCATCGTCACCGCCGTGCTCGGCGCCCCCGTCTTCATCGCCCTGGTCCGCCGCCGCCGGCTGGTGGCCCTGTGAGGACCGTCCAGCCCGGAGCGCCACGATGACCGCGCTGGCGAGCCGGGCCGACGTCACCGCGCCGGGGCACGCGTCCCGTCGCCGGGCCCGGTCCCGCCGGGCCCTGGTGCAGGCCGGCCTGGTCCTGCTGCTCCTGGTCGTGGGTGGGGTCGCGCTCACCCTCGGCGACTTCCCGCTGTCGGTGCGGGAGGTGCTGGCCTCGCTGACCGGTCGGGGCACCCGGGCCAGCGACGTCGTCGTGCACGGGCTGCGGCTGCCCCGGCTCGAGGCCGGGCTGGCCGTCGGGTTCGCGCTCGGGCTCGCCGGGGCGGTGTGCCAGACCCTGCTGCGCAACCCGCTGGCCAGCCCGGACATCATCGGGCTCAGCTCCGGCGCCAGCGCCGGGGCGGTGCTGGCCATCCTGGCGCTCGGGCTGTCCGGGACCGCGGTGGCCGCCTGCGCCTTCGGTGGTGCCCTGCTCAGCGCGGCCGCCATCTACCTGCTCTCCTGGCGGGGAGGTGTCGCCGGCCCCCGCCTGGTGCTGGTCGGCATCGGGGTGGCCGCGGTGCTCTACGCGGTGGTCGACCTCGCGATGACCCGCGCCCGGGTGGTCCAGGCGCAGCAGGCCCTGGTCTGGCTGACCGGCAGCCTGAACGGCGTCCCGGCCGGGAGCCTGCTGCCGCTGCTGGTCGTGGTGGCCGCCGCCCTCCTCCTGGTGCCGGTGGCCGGCCGGACGCTGGCCGCGCTGCAGCTGGGCGACGACACCGCCCGGGCGCTGGGCACCGGGGTCGAGCGCTCCCGGCTGCTGCTGGTGCTGCTGGTGGTCGCCCTGACCGCGGTGGCCACCTCGGTGGCCGGGCCGGTGGGCTTCGTCGCCTTCGTCTCCGCCCCGCTGGCCCGGCGGCTGACCCGCGACGCCGGGCCGGGACTGGTCGCCGCCGGCCTGGTCGGGGCCTCCGTGGTCACCCTCGGCGACGTGCTCGCCCAGCACCTGCTGCCCGTCGAGCTGCCGGTGGGCGTGGTCACCGCGGCCGTCGGCGCCCCGTACCTCATCTACCTGCTGGCCCGCACCCCCGCGGCGTCGGCCCCGAGCACCCGAGGATGACCCGATGACCCTGCTCGCCCCTCGCACCCATGCGCCCGTGCTGGCCGCCCGCGACCTCAGCCTCGGCTACGGCGACCGGCTGGTGGTGGACGACCTCTCGACCGAGGTGCCGACGGGACGGGTCAGCGTGGTGATCGGCGCCAACGGCTGCGGCAAGTCCACGCTGCTCCGCGGGCTGGCCCGGCTGCTGCGGCCCAGCGCGGGCGCGGTGCTGCTGGACGGCCGCGACCTGCACGCCCTGCCCACCCGGGAGGTGGCCCGGGTGCTGGGCCTGCTGCCGCAGAGCCCGACGGCGCCCGAGGGCATCACCGTGGCCGACCTGGTGGCCCGGGGCCGGCACCCGCACCAGACCTGGTTCCGCAGCTGGTCGGCCGCCGACGAGCAGGCCGTCACCGAGGCGCTCACCCTCACCGACACCCTCGGCCTCGCCGACCGGCCCGTCGACGAGCTCAGCGGCGGCCAGCGGCAGCGCGTCTGGATCGCGCTGGCCCTGGCCCAGCAGACCGACCTGCTGCTGCTCGACGAGCCCACGACCTACCTCGACCTCGCCCACCAGGTCGAGGTGCTGGACCTGCTCACCGACCTCAACCGCCGCCGCGGCACGACGGTGGTGGTGGTCATGCACGACCTGAACCTGGCCTGCCGCTACGCCGACCACCTGGTGGCTATGCGGGACGGGCGCGTGGTCGCCGAGGGCGCCCCCGCCGAGGTGGTCACCGAGGCGGTGATCGCCGAGGTCTACGGCCTCCGCGCCCGCGTCGTCCCCGACCCCGTCTCCGGCACCCCCACCGTGGTGCCCATCGGCCGCCACCACTGCGGGTGAGCGTCCGGGGTGGCGCGACGACCCCGCGGGTGGTCCGCGCGCCGGAGCGCCCGCGGGTGGCAGCATGACGGGATGCCCAGCCTGAGCCCGGAGCACGTGCACGCCCTGCGGGAGGCCCTCGCCCGTCACTCCTACGACGTGGACGCGGTGGTCGCCCGGATCGGGGCGCCGGCGCACGCGGCGCTGGGCCGCAACAGCACCGTGGCCGGGGTGCGGGCGCTCGGGGACGCCGACGACCCGCTCGCCGTGCTCACCCGGCTCTGGCTGCTGCAGCGCCCGGTGGCCACGGCCGCCCTGGATGCTGCGCTGCCCGGGCTGGTCGGGCCGCTCACCGCGGCGGGCCTGCTGCACGCCGACGGCCCCCGCACCAGCGCCGCGGTCGACGTGCGCCCGTACGCCAGCGACGACGGCGCCGGTGGCTGGGTGGTGTCGGACCTCTCGCCGAACCTGGACACCGAGACCCGGCCGATGCGTCCCGACTTCGTGCTCGGGGTGTCCTCGGCGTCCTCCACGCTGGCCCAGCTCACCCTGCGGCGCCCGGTCGAGCGGGCCCTGGACCTGGGCACCGGCTGCGGCGTCCAGAGCCTGCACCTGGCCCGGCACGCCCGCTCGGTCACCGCCACCGACCTCAACCCGCGCGCCCTCGAGCTGGCCCGGCTGACTTTCGATCTGAACGACCTCGACGTCGACCTCCGGCTGGGCAGCCTCTACGAGCCGGTGGCCGGGCAGCGCTACGACCTCATCACCACCAACCCGCCGTACGTGATGTCCCCGCCCCGCAGCGACGCCGAGCGGCTGGCCTACCGCGAGGGCTCCTGGACCTCCGACGGCCTGGTCGAGCAGGTGGTCCGCCAGGGCGTGGACCACCTCAGCGAGGGTGGCACCCTGCAGGTGCTGGCCAACTGGGCGCACGTCGGCGGCCAGCACTGGGCCGACCGGGTGACCGGCTGGACCGCCGCATCGGGCTGCGACGTCCACGTGGTGCAGCGCGAGGTCCTCGACGTCCACGAGTACGCCGAGCTGTGGCTGGCCGACGCCGGTCTGGCCGGCTCACGTGAGTACCGCGGGCGCTACGAGGAGTGGCTCGACTACTTCGCCGCGCTGGGCATCGAGGCGGTGGGGATGGGCTGGCTGCTGCTGCACCGGGCCGGCCGCGCCGACCCCTGGGTGCGTGTGGAGGAGTGGCCGTACGGGATCGAGCAGCCGATCGCCCCGGCGCTGGCCGCCGGGCGGGACGCCGTCGACCTCGAGCGCGGGCTGGACGACGCCGCGCTGCTGGCCCGGCGCTGGCTGCTGGCCCCCGACGTCGTCGAGGAGACCACCGGCGTCCCGGGCGCCGCCGACCCCCAGCACGTCGTGCTCCGCCAGCAGCGCGGGTTCCGCCGCGCCGTCGAGGCCGGCACCGCCCTGGCCGGGGT
>Ga0210040_10007401_pt1 | contig 13300 bp, 3 predicted proteins | sample CryGeyCG12114_NA_FD_185462 | JGI IMG/M metagenome (GOLD analysis project Ga0210040, IMG submission 185462) | Groundwater microbial communities from aquifer - Crystal Geyser CG19_WC_8/21/14_NA (SPAdes) (version 2) | ecosystem: Environmental > Aquatic > Deep subsurface > Groundwater | place: USA... | reverse complement strand
TTGGGTTATGAGCGGGGCACGCCGGCGATTAAGAGGCGATTGAGGCTGCGTATGGGGTTGCGCAGAAGAGGATGTTGATTGCGGGGACGGCGATTATGGGTCGTGTCTTATGTGGGTTTTGTTGATTCGGAATTATAGTGTTGCGAAGATGGAACAGACGAAGGGAAGGCTGTTTTAGATGGGAGGATGGCAGAGACGGGTAAGATGAGGGTATTGCGTAAGAGAATACTGATGTATGCTCTTAGTTGTGAAGTGTACCTTACTTGACGTTCCTTTGGAACCAACTCAATTATCTGACGACCTCCCCAACAACAAACACCGCCTCCCCATTCGTAAAAGCCTTCACATCATCCAGAATCTCCTTCATCTCCTCCTCATTCGCCTTCGCCTTTTCCCAACTCGCCTAACTCAAATGTTAGCCCTTACGCACTCACATCCACCCCATCCTACTCACCTCATCCCTCCACACCATCGTAATCACATACGCAAACTCCGCTTCCTCATCCCCAACCTTTGTAACGTAATGCTCCAGCGCGCCATGCGGCTCCCAGTACTTGAGCGCCAGGGGAATGTGGTGTGAGAGGTAGTATGAGAGGTCGAAGGTGAACCCGGGGAAACGGCGGTATAGGACGGTTGTTGATAACGTGGGGCGAGGAGGGGAGGACATGGTGAGAGGTTGATCTTGTTAATTTGAGAGGGGAGGTTTGTGGGAAGAATGTACTCGTATGAAGGTCCGTGGGATTTAAGTACCACCTCGTAGAGGAACAATTACAGTCTACCTGTATACTGCCAGGTGCAGTTCAATAATCTCCGAGCAGCATGCAAAGCAAAGCATGTACCCAGGTGGTCCTTTTCCAATAGCCAATCGCTATCGCTAAACAGACTGCGTCTGCTTGAGTGACTAGAATGCAGCGGGGTTAATCAAGGGATTAGTCGGAGACAAGTGGCTGCAGTGCACGTCACTACACATGTTTCTGTGTGGTGCTATGTGTTTGTAAGCTTACATAGAAGAATGCGCTAGCCGTATGCAGCTGTGTGCTCCGGTTCCCCTTTGGGGCAGTAAGCGACGACGTTGGAACGTGATCACCAACAGCAACGTATGCGAGTCGAATTTGAGTGTTACGATCGCCGAGCAAGCGTGGCTGAGACTGCCGACGACAAAGCTGATGCCGTTCGCTGTGTAATGTTTGTTGGCTGGTTAGACTTTAGTACTTATGGTCAGAATGTGACGAAGAGAAGTACAAGATGAGGATGTTATGGCAGCGATAAGGATGAATTGATGGCAAATCCGCGTTGTCGTGATCCAGCCATGCTCATTTTGTCGTAATCTTAAGCCAAGATGGCTCCTCCTGCTCGAAAGACTTGTGTGCTGGTTGTGCGATTTTCTCGAACAAGCCAGCCTTCAAGAAGATCTTCGGAGCATCTTCAGAGATCAGGGACGCTATCGGACTATTTCAAATGTCAACAGGCGGCCTACTAATTCGTTACCATGGCTTCTTACCACCCGCAATTCCCACAAAATTGGCGAATGATGTGGTGGCCGCTTTTCGTATCGGCATCATCATAGCTCTTTAGGTTGTTGTTCGGATCAGTGATGTTAACCTCGCTCTTGTCGATAACGTAGATTAATGATCCAATCGAAGAACCTGCACGTCGGCAGTTGGAGCTGAGAGAATTAGCGGCTGCAATAAGTGCCGTTCGGTAGTGTTGGTGGTGTACCAGTAGCAAACGATTGATGTCTCCGGCAGCTCAGGTATGCTGACTGAAATGCTTGCGCAATTGCAATGGCCTTCTGCCATGTTGAAGAAGCCGCGGTATTTTGAATTACGGTTTCGAGGATGCGTTGATATATACTCTGTCAATCTCTCCCCGGGGCCGTGGATCGATGACTGTGCGCAGTCTGATCTGGAACGGATCGGGTTTGAAACTGATAGTGATTTGTGTACTTCGAGAACAGCCCAGCGGTGAAGAAGTGCTCAGTAATCCAAGCACGATACGGCGCAGTTGATGACGTAAAAGCGTCTCTTCGCCGCGGCAACTGCGCGAGGCGCCCAAGCAAGTTTGTCGGAGTCGACTTCCGCGTGTAGCGCTTCTAGACTTGTCGGATGGTACAGCCAGCCATCCGCAAGACGTACCACCGGGTAATCAGCTGTTATTCCATCACGTGATGCCCAAACTATACATTAAGGGTCTCAGTAGGTGTAGGGACAGACTGTTAATAGATAAATAATATAGTTTTAATATTAAGATACTTTTAATCTTTAACTTATAGTTTAACTAATAATTAAAGTATAAAAAGTATAGTATAGTAAGTATTATTAAAGGTCTAAAAGTAGTTAGGAGTAATAGTATCTATATATTATAACTATCTAGCTACTAAGAGTATCTAACTAAAATAAGAAGTAGCACTTAATACCTTCTTACTACTTATATTATTTATACTAGATAGAAGTCTAAACTAAATAGAATCTAAAGCTTAATAAAGTCTATACTATATAAGATCTATAAATAACTACTACTTTAGTTAAGTACTTTTTATACCTAACTATATATCTTATATAATAGCTTCTACCTTTAGATAGTATTATATAAATAATACTTTTTACTAGCTAATATAGATTATAGTAAAGAAACTTATCTAATAGTTATCTCTTCTATAATAGATACTACTATAGATTATTATAATAGGGTAATAGATGTCTTATATATATATATTTAAATAGTTACTAAAGCTCTAGTATCTAGTACTTATATATATTACTATATAAATTTAACTAATAAACTAACTTAAATCTTAAGCTATAATTCTAAGTAGTATATAATTATTATTTATCTAATATCTAGTTATAAACCTTCTAGCTTCTAATCTAATCTCTTCTATCTTTATAATAATTAGAAGCTATACTTAGTATCTTCTAGTATAACTAGTATAAAGTGTTACTATAATATTTATAGCCTTATATTATTTTTAATATTATACTTTTATACTTTTACGTCTTATATCTAAAGTACACTATCTATATAATATCTATATTTTAGTAGCTTAGCTAGTGTAGTAAAAGAGTAGAAGATATATAGTATTTAAGTACTATACTATAGGCACTAAATATAATATAAAAGCTATAGTAGAACTAGAGAAAGTTCTATAAGAGTAAGAGAAGATATAAAAAAAAGGATAGAAGAGCTAGTTATAATATAGAAGCTAGTAGTTTATTACTACTATAAATATTAATAAGTATTATAAGCGCTATCCTACTAACGTATTAGTAATACTAAAAATAATCTAGGTACTATATATACTTACTACTATAGTAGACTCTTTAGCTTTATTTAGCTTCTTAGCTTCTATTCTAACTAACTTAAATATTAGCTTAAGTTCTTATAGCGTAAAAGATAGACGTTTTTACTTACTTAGTTAACTTTATTATTACTATTTAAATAATATTAAGAATTAGTTAGCTTTAGAAGTTAACTAGTATAGTATATTATAAACTTACTAGTTAAGGTATATCCTACTTATCTATCTACTACCTAATATCTACTTTTAGCTCTTCCTAGTCCTAGTCCTTACTATATACTATTACCTCTACTTTTCTTATAGACTAATAATATACTTAACTATCTTATCCTTTTTAATTACTATAATATAACTATCTTTTACTATAAGTAATAAGAAGATATAAGAATAATAAAGGAGCTAGTAAATAGAGGTTTATATAAGTAATAAGTAAGCTAATAGTAAGAAATAGTATATATAAAAAAAAAAAAGGCCTTTCTATTACTTAAGTATTATACTAAGTACTAAAAGATAGCTTTAATCTTCTTAATATCTTCTTTATACTTCTAATTAAGGCGCTAGAAGTAGAGTATATAAAAGATAATAGATAAGAGAAAATAGTAGTTTATATATATAGTAAATAGCTATATAAGCTACTATAAGTATAGAAAACGTAGAGTTATACTTTTTATAGTTAGTAATATCTATATTCTATATATATAACTTACTTTTATCTACTTAATATATACTTTAAGCTAATACCTCTTAGCTATTAACTACTACTCTTAGCCTTATAATACTACTAAATTAGGTGTATACTTTACTTATAGTATAGTTTCCTATACTAAATACTATCTAAGTAAAGTAGTATTTATATAATAATAGTATTTTTATAGTATAATAGAGGGCTGTAATAAGTAAATAGCTATTTATTTATTATAGTAGATTAGGCTAGATAACGTAGAGCTTAGTAGGATATTTATAATAGTAATAGATATAAGGCCTATTTAAGAAGACTTTTATAAATTCTACTACTTCTACTTAGTAATTTTAGATAGCTAAAGAGCTATAATATTATAACTTACTTATAGTTATAGGTATAAGTTATTAGTTTACCCTACTAATTAATATAGTTTTAGTATTTAGAGATTAATATTTTAGTATTTTATAACTTTAATTCACGTAACCTATAGCGCGTTATAATAATAGTTATAATATCTTAATACTATAAAATATAAGGTTTTTAGTAGCTATAGAATTATTAGAATAAGCTAAATTATTATAGTAGTAAATTAGTAGTAAATAAAGTAGAATAGCTAAAGAATAAGTACTATTAGATGCTATTACTACTATATTATCGTAATTTTAAGCTTCTTAGGCCTTCTAACTCCTAAGCTATATAGGTCCTTAATAAATTAGTATAAGGAATATATTTTAGCTAAAATTAGATAATTTTTAAAGGCCTCCTCCTTAGTAGAAGGCCTCTACTATATAAATCTAAAAATCTTATATCTAGGCTTTAAATTTAGACTTCTAAGGTATAAGAGAAACTTATTTAAGGACTTTAGAATTTTACTTATATAGTAGTTACGTTAAAGTAGATTTCTATATACTAGAATACTAGTAAAGTTCTAGTAATATAGAGAATTTATAGTATTATAAAAGCTAAAGTTTTATATACTCTTTAAAGCGTAGATATTAGTAGAGTAAAAACCTAAGTAGCTCTAAAGTTAAGAGTAGTAGATCTATATAAGAGTAATAGTCTAGTAAAAGTTTAAAATAAAGGAAGATATTAGAGTTTTATATTATAATACTTATAGATATTAAAAGTTTATCTCTATAGTATTAGAGAATCTATATAATAAATATAGAATATAAAAGAGCTAATAGTACTACTATAGTATAGGTAAAGATAAGAAGAAAAAGATACTATATTTAGTATATAGAGAAGACTTATATTCTTCTACTATAATAATACGCTTTATATCTATAGTAGCTTCTAGATTACTTTTATAGCTATAGATACTAATAGTAGTTTAGTAGAGTATAGAAAGATAAGTAAGTAAACTCTAATATATAAGATACGAAGTTAGAAAAGTATAAATAAATAGAGTTAATATATCTATAGCTTATATATACGTAGAAGGAAAGTAACTTAAGAGTGTAATAGAGTCCTAGATACTAGATAGTAATATAAAAGTAAGAGCTAAGTAAATCTATAGAACGTACTAACTCTATACTAGTAGTCTTAGGTAATATAAGATAATAGAAGACTTACGCCTTAAATAATAAGTATACTAAAGTCTAAAATCTTACTTACGTCTTAGTTAAATTTTATAAGTACTCTTTACTACTAAAGTATTATCTTAATCTACCTAAATATAGAAAGACTATACTATAGAACGCTGTAATATACTCTTACTACTAGACTAATTTATGTAGTAAACTTTCTTATATCTTCTCTTACTTTACTATAGTATACTTATAAATAACTTATAGTAGCTTATAAATAGTAATAGATTTAAATAAGATAGTTTTATTATTTATAGCTAGTAGCTTTATATAAACTTTACTTACTAATATAAGAAGAGTAAGAGATTAGAAGAATTATTAAGCTTAAATCTCTTACTACTAACTTTATAGATATATATAATATATAGCTTATTCTCTATAATACCTTTTATACTAATAACTAGCTACTTTATTTCTAGTTATATAAACTTAAAACTTAAAAGTAGATCCTTCTTATTTAGTTTCTTAACCTTCTTTACTACTAAGAATAGCTAAAGATTTATAATATTAACTTTATAAAGAAAGTACCTTTTAACTAGATATATATTATTACTTATAAGCTATATAAAGTTGCTAGCTTTTACTATTATTCTTCTTATAGTATTTCTAGTTAGATATATAAATATATATTAATTAAGTATAGTAAAGAGGTATAATAAGATTAGGATAAAAAACGTTAAAGAGTAAAAAGATAGTAAGTATAAACCTAAAAAAGTAAGAGAATTTTTTTAGCTATTAGAAGTTATATTAACTAAGTAGATAAGTTTAAAAGTTATAGTTATCTTAATAGGTAGTATAAAGCTAATTTATAAAGTTATTACTTACTTTAATAGAGTTATTTAGATACTTAAGTACTATAACTTTATAAGTAAAGAGCTTCTAGAATACTTTAAGTTTAGGATACTCCTTATTAGAGATAAGGTTTTCTTTAACTAAAGACTTTACTAGTTTAGATTACTTAGATTAAGAAAGGAGAGTAGAGAAGAGAGATAGAATATTACTATTTATTTCTTATATAAATACTATAATATTACTATAGGACTTCTTATAGCTACTATTAAGTATAAAGCGTATTATAAAGTAGATATTCTTACTTTCTAATAGAAAGCGCTTAATATTATATCTATTTATCTATATAATAAGCTTCTTATAATAGCTATAAAGTAAGTTAGTAATATCCTTTATACTCTAAACTATAGTAAATTATACTTACTAATATTTCTTTTTACCTAGTAAAGTATAAACTAAGAGTATAGTAGAGTATTCTTTTACTATAGCTTATATATAAAGTCTAGTATAAATATTTAGCTAAGCCTATATACGCGTATAGGTTTAGGATAGTTTTATAGCGCTACCTTTCTATATAATTTCTACTACCTTTTATAGTATATTTATATCTACTATATCTTTATTAGGATCTTCTTTAGTATTAATACTCTTAAATACTAGACTTACTTCTTATAATAGTTATTTTAATATAGCGCGCTTATTTATAGTAGATAAGGCTATAGTATAGTAGATCTATTAGAATACTTTTTAAGATCTAAAGATATATACTAGGAGATTTACTTAGTTAATATCTATTATTAAAAGTATAAAGATGTTAGTATTACTCTTAGTAATCTAGATAAAGTAGACTATAAGTATATCTATTATAGTAAGTTTATATATATTAAGGTTATCTTTCTATACTCTCTAGGCGTAAGTAAGAAACTCTAGAAAAATCTAACTCTTCTTTAAGAATACTTATAGTAGTATTAGTATAACGATTAATAGACGTATAAACTTTAACTAACTTAAACTCTTTTTATACTATAGTAGTAACTAGATATATACTTAACTAAAAAGTATTAGAAACGTTTAGAAGCTTATAGAGAAAGTATATTATCTAACTAGATTTAAGATAGTAGTAAAGAGAACTTCTATAGTAACTTTAATAATCTTACTATATTCTAAGTATATAATATTAACTAGCTATATTAAAATAATATCTAGAGTAGAGGTAAAGAGTATAAAAGTTAGTAGTATAGTTTATATTCTAAGCTTCTAGTAGAATATATCTTTAGCTAACTTAGTATAAAAAGTTTAGTTCTAGAGCTTTATATAGTAAGTATAGTAGTAGCCTTTAGATATAATATTAAACTCTAAATTCCTTTAGTTAGATTTATTAATTAGGTAGTACTAATAGCCTAAGGTTATAACTTAGGACATTATACTAGAATTAGCCTATTACTAAAGTATATTCCTAATAAAAGTAAGAGTAAGATAATATAAGAAGATATCTTCTCTATTTATCTATACTATAATTTCTTAATCTAGCTCTATAAGACTTAGTATAATAGCCTTTATAATATTATTAAAGTTACTACTATATAGACTAAATATAATAATAAACTAGTTATTATAGCGCTTCTAGTTAAATCTTAATAGGCTAGCTAGAGTTATATATACACTAATAAGTAAGCGCTAATAGTTCTAATATATACTAAAGCTATTAATAAATATAGTCTATAAAATAGAAATAACCTTTTAGCTAGAGGTAGTAAAATCTCTCTTTAGGTCTTCTTACTTCTATTACTTAAGTTTAAGTTTAGTATAGATTTAATATAATAGATTTACTAAGTAGATAGTCTTCTTCTTTAGATTAATAATATAGTAGATAATAAACTTAGAAGTAAGTAGGTAGATAGACTTTTTAGAGAAGTTATAGTTAATATATACCTTTTATTCTTACTAAAGTATAGTACTAGCTAGTATTAGAGTAATAGTATCTAGTAAATAATACTCTATCTAATTACTAGTAAGCTAAGGACTCTTAGAATTAATAGTAAGTCTAAATAGTAGCTTATTAGTAGTATATATAGGGCGTATAAGGAGGCTAATTCTAGTAGAAGTTACTCCTAATAGATTTTAGCTAGCTTCTAGCACTTATCTAAAGTAATAAGTAGTAGATTAGTAGTTATATAATAGCTTCCTATATTAATAGTAGATAAAGTTAGAAGAAAATATTAGTTTCTTATTAAGATAGTATATAAATTTACTAGACGTTATTTAGATAGAAGATATCTAAGCCTAAGAATTATATAACTTTATAGAGTTATAAATAAAGCGTACTATACTATAGTAATATTACTTTTTAAAATCTAGTAAGCTAGTAAGTATAGTAAATAATAACTTTAAATTAAAAAACTTAAATTAATATTTAAAGAGTACTCTAGTTAGTAACTTTAATAGATCTAACTTAATCTCTTTTTCTTTTATTAGAATTAAAGGTAGCGCTTACTACTTCTTAGTATAGAAGGTATCTAGTATTATAAGAAGATTTATAATATTATTTAAAGCTATATTTTACTAAAGTATTACTTATAGAGTTATATATACTATCTTTAAGACGCCTTTATCTTAATACTAAGTACTAAGTTAGAATATAAGCTTACTTATATTATAAAGTTTTATATAGTATTCCTATAGCGTAGAGGTATTACCTAGTATATTCTAAGTAGATAGAGTAAGTAGTAGTAGTATCCTAGAGAGCTATAGAAAGTCTATAAAGGGGGGCTAAAGAGATACTAGAAAAGTAATCTATAGCTAACTAGTTAGCTCTTTATTAAAAGTATTATATTTACTAGTATTATCTTCTAGATCTACGTTAGAATCTTACTTAGGGTATAGCTCTACTAATTTATTATAAGTAAGTTATTATAATTTTACTAGCATAGCTTCCTCCTCTTTATCCTTATTCTTATCTTTAATCTACTCTCTTTAATCTATAATTATCTAGTTAGTATTAATAAAGTTATTAGAAAAAAAAGGTTATAAGAATAAAGTATCTAGTAAGTCTTTAGGCTTAATTATAAGAAGAACGTCTAAGTAATCTAGTAGTTTATTATCGTCTCTAGGCTAAGTAATTAGCTTATCTTCTTATATAGGTAAACTTTATATTTCCTTAACTTACTATTTCTTTACACTATATCTTAGAGCTAGTACTAATATCTTTTTACTATTTAAAACATCCTTATCTAAACTCTAATTATATTACTCTTTTAAATATACTATTTTAAGTATCTAAATTAGCTCTAAGAAGCCCTAAAGAATAAAGAGTAAAGTAGAATAAATAGCTTATATCTACTATATATTTAGACTATTCTTATAGGCTAACTTTATTAATTTTTCTAAAGATTCTAAAACTATAGATAAAGCTATCTAAGCCTTAAATTCTAAATTCTAAGTACTAAGAATTCTTAGTATCTAATAGCCTTATAATACCTAATACTATATATATTAGAGGTAGTAGAATTCTCTCTATCTTACTAAAGTCCTAGATTCTTTAAAGCCTTAATTTTATAGTATTAGAGAGTTATAGAGGTATATATATTACTCTATAGTAACTATATAGTATTATAAAGATAATAGAGCTTATAAAATAGTAGAGTAAAGAAGTAGTAGCTCTAGGTAGTCTAGTTATAAGGTAGACTTTACGTATAGGTAGGTAAAAGTTAAAAGTAGCTCTAGATTTAACTAAGTAAAGAATAGTAGATAAAGAGCTAGTAGAGAGCTAAAGGCTAGCTCTTTATATAGAAAAGAGAGAGAGCCTAGTAAGCTAGTATATATACTAAACTATAAGAAGATAGTATAAGTACTAGCGTATACTAGCTCTAAAAAGCTAAAAGTAAAAAGAAAGCTCTTTACTCCTTTATATATACTCCTCCTTTAAATAGTAAAGTCTTTTAAGCTAAAAATAAAGAAAATACTATAAAAAATAAGCTAATATAACTTATAGGCTAGGTATATAGCTTATAATAAAGGAAATAAAAGAAAAAAAGTAAGTAAAAAAAAAAACTTATAGCTAATTATTATAAACTTAGTAAGTTCTAGTATATAGTTTTAGTATATCTATATAGCTTATAGAACCTTTATATAGTATCTTAGAGCCTTTAATAATTTTTTTACTAAGTTAATACTATAGTAAGAAATTATAACCTAAAGCTAGTCCTATAATATATAAAAGAAGTATACTAACTTTAGTATTAAGTACTTTATCTTATTTTATATAACTAGTAGTAGTATATATAACTTACTTAAGAAAGCTATTATAGTTTATTTAGTAGAGAGTTACGCTATAAAAGCTATATTATACCTAAAGTAGCTATATATAAATAAGCTAGAGGATACTATAAAAGCTAATCTAGAGTAATTATTAGTAGTAATACTAGAGACTAAGCTGTAAAGTTACTTTAGTAATAGCTCCTTTATTAGTACTAGATCTATAGATAAGCTATAAAGTTATATTTTATAGTAGTCTATTCTTAAGAAATATATAAAATATATTAAAGTAAAAATATTTAAGTGTACTACGTAATAAGTTAAAAGCTAATAACCTACTAGTATAAAATTAAATAATACTTAAGCCTTTCTTAAGATAAGTCCTTATTACTATTATTAGTAGAATTATTTATAAAACTATTAGTAATATTATTAAAGAGAAGTTACTAACTAAGAAGAAATAAGAACTTTAAGGGCTTTAGCTTATTAGGATTATTATAGTAATATAATAGCGCGTTATACTCTTTTCTAAATATACTAGTAAGCTTAAAACTAGGCTTAGGCTTATTTATCTACTTTATAGTATATATTTACTTACTTTTATATATACTTAATTTATAAAGTTTATAATTAATAATTTTATTAATAAACTATTCTTTTTATATAATACTATCTTTATCTATAATTATAATAAAGACTAAATATAGTAGCTCTTAATTTAGGAGAAGTTAACTATTATTAAGATATAATAGTTTTAAGTAAAAGACTAGAAAGACGCTATTAGATAGTATTTAAGTAAGTAATTTTAATTTATAGGCTCTTCTATTATAAATTATACGCTTAACTTTATATAGTCTTACTTATCTATCTTTAAATTTCTTTAAAAAGTAAGTTATTATCTAGTTTACTATACTAATCTAGACTAAATTATTTACTTAGTAAAGAGGCGTAGAATATTATTAAGTATTTATATTAGCTAATTATTTTTACTAAGCTTAGTATATTTATTCTTTTAAGTATACTATAAAATCTTTATAAGAGGCTAGTATTTTATTAGCTTACGCTCTCTAATTTTTTATTACTATACTAAGTTTTCTAGTATCTTCTTTACTAGGATAGATACTACTTTAAGAATAGTAATCTAAGTTAGTAAAGAATAGTATTATACTTATAGAGATATTAACTATATTATTAGCTTAAAACTTAGTAATATAAAGTAATTTAACTTAGTTATCTTATATAAAGTTAATATATTAGCGTAAGTAAGTTTTAATTATTTAGTTAGCTTACTTTATTTAACTATTAGTTTTTAGGTAAAATAATATAAATATTTTAAGTTTTATCTAGAGCTTCTAGTAGAGATATTACTATAGCTTTAAAGTAAATAAAGTACTTTAATTTAAAATAATATTAAAAAGTAAGCTATAGAGTTTAAATACTTATATAAGAATATAAGTAGCTTTTATAGAAGTATAACCTTTAGTAAAGAAGAAATAGTACTATTTAGTAAGCTAGTAGTAGATAACTATTAAATTTTAATAAGTATAGCCTAAGTATTTACTTAGAAGAAGGTTTTAAATAAAATCTATAGAAATATTACTTTAGTAGGTATTTAGAATTAGAAGTAAGTATAAGAAGCTATACTATTTATCTCTTAAGCTCTTTATATAAGTATAAGTAGTATATATACTATAATATTACTTAATTAACTATACTATCTTTAGCTAATAGTAATAGTTATATATAAGATAAAACGTAGTATAAAGTCTTTTATAACTTACTAATTAATAATTATAATAGAGCTTAAAAATTTAGTATTTTAAGTAGGTGTTTAGTAGAATATAAAAATAAGTATAATTAATCTATAGGTATCTTTTAGCTCTAACCTCTAAACTACTAATATCTACCTTTAAAAAGTAATATCTTTTCTTCTTAAATAGCTTTAATAGTTTAGTTTAACCTTTATTAATAGTAGTAAACGTAGCTTTAGTAATATTATAATTAGTATAAGTATTATTTAATATTTCTTAAGTAAATCTAGTATCTTCTTTATAAGATAAGATACTAAGTTATAATTTCCTTTTAACCTAGTTTTTATCTTTATTTTCTAAGTTAGAGTTTACTTCTAAAGTATTATTTAGCGTATAAGAGAAGTAGAAATATAATACTTTAATTTATTTAAGAGTAATCTTATCTAGCTTAGCTTCTTTATAAGTAGAAAAGGTATAAATAGCTACTTTAATAGCTAGTTAAATGCTTAGTATAAAGACTTTAAGACCTAAGATAATAGAAGATTATTTAGTAATATAAAGATTATTAAGTTTAATTAAAATATCTTAAAGTTATTAGCTAAAAGTATTAGCTTCTCTATTTAGTTTACTAAAAGTATAGGTAATCTAAAAGTTAAACTATAAGAGAAAAAGTAACTAGTAAGCTTAGTAGTAGTTAAGCTTTTTAGTAGATATAAATATTTCTAAATTATAATAATCTATTACTACTAAAGTAGTATAAGAGCTACTTATAAGTTCTAGTTCTTATTCTTTAAAAGTATAAATAATAGCTATTAACTCTAAGTTATAAATATTATAATTATATTTAGCTAGTATATATTTCTTAGAAAAGAAAGTAATAGGCCTAAGTAATCTATTATTATCTAGTTATTTTATAATACTTCTTATAGCCTAAGTA
>Ga0210040_10007400_pt1 | contig 13301 bp, 9 predicted proteins | sample CryGeyCG12114_NA_FD_185462 | JGI IMG/M metagenome (GOLD analysis project Ga0210040, IMG submission 185462) | Groundwater microbial communities from aquifer - Crystal Geyser CG19_WC_8/21/14_NA (SPAdes) (version 2) | ecosystem: Environmental > Aquatic > Deep subsurface > Groundwater | place: USA... | reverse complement strand
ATGAGTCGGAAAAAACAACGGAAGAAGAAAAAGAACAAAAAAAATTAAGAAATTGAAAAGTTTACGCATGCGCATGACCATGTTAAGGTTATCATCGAAGTTCAATGACCTTCGGTTATATTCTTGAATTTTTTTAGGTGTTATTACCGTAGGTGTTATTAACCTGTAGGTTATTTTACTGTAGGTGTTATTGCATAGGTCTTATTGCTGTAGGTCTTATTGCATAGGTCTTTTCACCTAGAATCCAAAATTGCGCATTCTGTGCAGAAAGGCTACATTAAAACCACGTTAACTCATGCATACTTTCAAAACCTATTTAAATAGCGCTGTGGTTGTTGGAAAGAGAATCATGCTAAAAAGCTACTTTTAGCTCCTTTAAGCTAGGAATCGGTAGGTAAAAAAGGTACCCACGATTGTTTGGATGTGGCAATATACATGTGCAAGCAGGATTTCCAGGAAAACATGAATGATGGCAAATGACGGCCTGAATAAGAATATGACAAACCTCACGACACAGTGCCACTTTTCCGCTCACGATCAGACGACTTAATTTACGGAATTTAACATCAGAAAGGCCGTCCTTGCCAAAGCCAAAAGTTCCACGATACCCAAGCGTAATGTAGCCTGTCATTTTCTTCTCATCTGCAGATAAAAGTCAAAAGAAACTCTTGTTACAATCACAATATTCATATCACATATGTTGACAACTTCATTGGCAATGTAAACTCCCATGTTTGTGGTCTCAACTAGTCGAAACTGTAATTGCCCATCACGGATCAGTCAGTTTACCATCAACTAATTTACCTATCATATTTCACATGGCGAGTAACGAGCCTTCAGAAACTAACAAATGTAGTCAAACTATAAATTAACTGAATTCGGAAAAGTTGGAAATGGTAGTTAGTTTCCCAGAATACAAAAGAGAAATAGGATACATAGTACATAGAAGTTAATCCATTACAACTCTAAAAAATAATTATACACACAACAAACACACGAATAGGTTCTAATCTACATTTTTTTAGGCATTTGACAGTCTCGTAGATGTGCTTATAGCTTTTTCAAAGCACATCCAACCACAAGACTCGATTGTGAGTGTTGGTTTGCGTAGCACACGCACTATTAGAATATAAGGTATAAAATTTGCCAAGTGAAAACAATAAAGCCACAAGTCTGATGCAGGTATGCGAAAGGGGCTCGCCACCATCTTCGTCTTCCTACTCCAACTTTTCAAATAATTAAATTCTCTTCATAACTTGAAGCACATTTGCCCGTGAATACGTTTCCCTACACATGCACGAAGCACAAGACGAGCTCCAGTGAAAAGTTCACTTTCAGTTAGTTACTTACTTACTACAGTTGCTTTCCGCTTTCCCTAGTTGGAATTCTTTAGCTGGCGGTTCAGCACTCATCTAAATCGTACACACAAAAATACACATACACTGGAGCCAGCCTGACATGGTAACTATAAAATCACAAGGAACGAGTATGATCCTACAATCATCTATCTTATTGTAGTGTAAAATATACACTACACACTCATATAGAGAAATATCTATGTATGTATACCTTGTCCGCAAAAAGGAGGTAAATTTTATCCTATCCTACTACACAAATTTATCACACACAGGACAGGAAAAATTTACCTCCTTTTTCCGGATGGTCTATAATATACGTTTGGAATATTAGGCATTGGAAAATTCACTTTCTAGAATTAAAAATGCCAGTGGAAGTAGACTGAGATAGTTGCAATTTCCTGTGGTAAGATATACATTATATTCCATGAGTTCCATGTTCACATTGAATTTAAAAGAGAGTGAGTGGAGTTCAACATTCCAAAAGAATACACAAGAAAAAGTTTGTTGAATAATATGAACGCCAAAGTTGCATATCATCATCATAATATGAGATGAAGGAGCTCGGTTCAGTTAGTAGTAGTTGGCGCAAACTGACTTGAGTGAGAAGGAAAAAAGTCTCTCTAATAAACTCGTATTCAAAAGCTTCTCCTTCCACACTGACTGACACACTTGCCAATGAAATGTCATTATATATTGAAATCAAAGGGGACGTGAAGAATGAAGGTTTCTGGAAATAAAACTCTAGCACTTACTTTCGAGAGCACGAAGAAGTCCATCCAGTTGAAAGAATTCTGCTTCAGCTCTTAGACGTGAGCACTCGTGGAAATTCTCAGGGAGGATCATATTCTGGTTCCGAAGGTAATCCAAAATGTATCGGAAAAGAACACCATCTCTGTCAATAAACACCTTCCCTTTCGAGTCTCGTGGGACTGCCTCTAAACCTGCCCGTTTTACAAATCAAGTGCACATGGATTACAATTTGTTTGCAGCAAACACACCCATTTTCACTCAAATGACTCTCGAACACGACAAACGTATGTTTCTTAATTATTACGGTCAGTTTAGTTTACACTTTAAATTATAACTCACAGTTTGGTTTTTTTTACTTTCTTACCACTTGCCACTTTTACATGTTTTTTTTCTTTCAACCACGAATTTATTCGCAACAGGACAAAAAGTTGCTTCATGATTCTGAATTCCGTACTGCCTGCGCAAAATATGGTAAGTGTGGATATGATAGGATGCAATTATTTCGATTAACGGTGTTCGGCATGTAACTGCTGCAATACCAGTATAGTCATTTGGTACGTTTTTGTGGACAATTTATCATCCATGGGTTTCTGTACTGAATGTACTACTAAAAGTTTTAAGACTCAATAAAACTAGGATGATTTTTAAAAGTCAGTTGGTTCGGTCTCGCTCATAAATAATTTAATACTCGTAATAAGCCACCAACCACTCATTTTATAGGTCAACAGGGATGACAATAATTTTTGGTATATGCATAGTATTTTAACAGTTGTTTTAATCTAAAGGACGAAAGTGTCGTTTGGAACGGAAGTGATGCGATCAGCAATTTTTACTTTAAGGAGCATTCTATAGCTGTAGCTCTTCAAATTAAGCCCACAAGCCACAAGTGATTAAAAACAAAGTTAAAGCTTGCACCGCGTCGATAAAGCATGATTATTACTCATTAGGAACATTTTAATGTGAAAACTTGTGCTAACAGCCTTGTAGTGTATTGGGAGCTATGTGTATGATGTTTGAGAGCAGGATTCCGTTTTGTTCCCGAGAAAACAAGTCCATTCACTTATGACTAACAATAAAAGGAAAGGAGAGAATACTTCAAGTGAAAGCACAGGAGCACAATTCTCTTTATTCGTTCAACTTGTACTCATTTCTTGTGGGCAGGGATGAACGCATTTATTTTCCATTAAATATGAAAAGTAAGTTGTGATTGTTTAACCTCACAATAATCTGCAAATGAGTATGATGGCTGTAATGATATCCAACAACTGCTTCAATGATAATGTGGTTTCAATGTAACCCATAAAATAAATAACATGCTAAATATGGAACCGAGATAAATTAATGCACACACATTATTCTAAATATGAACTAAATGCAAAGAGCGGGATTTCTTTGTTTGAGCATGTCGACTCTAATGGGGTGTGAGCCAACATTTTTAAAGATCTCTTTCTATGCCAACTAGCTAAAAGAGACTATCTGCTGTGCTACTAAAAAAGCTCATTAGTCGGAATAAAGAAAACATTACATCAACCCATGGAATGGAGCAGCAGCAGACTGTCGCAACCTAATGTTCATTTCAAGTCACTGTTATACTCTGGGCATCACCACTAACTGTACTTCATTATTAATGGGAAAGTCTCAAGTTTACGTTTTTACGTAACAGGCTCCCATGTAATGTATATTGTCATTTTGAAATTATGATGACTTCCCTTGGTCTGACTCCACAACATGTTTTATCCTATTTATAATTTAGTCTATTCTCTGATTGGATAAGCTTGACTAGGGAATGTATTCATTGTTCATAGTATTCATAGTTCGGCTTTTCCTCATGCATATTTGAAAAGCGAAATCCATGTGGAGCATGGGATCTAAAATGAGCCGCTGCATGATTCAGCGTGATAAACAGAGAAGATCGCTAATACATAGAGCCCTATTACTTACACTTTGCGAATTTTGCCAATTCGAATCTTTGCTATGCACTTGCAAAAGCTACTAGTCAAAAGTTAGCTAGTAATAGTAGTTCACAACAATAATAGAAAACAGAGACTATGTGCAGGGTCCTCAGTCAGCCAGTGAATCAATGCTGGAAAGGCCAGCTGGTGGATTAGGACTTTTCAAATTGACCAACAATAGTATTCCCACAAGGAAATATATATAGTTAGTTCATGAATGATAGACTTGAATAGTAGATCTATTGATGGCTCACACTGGCATTCCTGTTCCAACTGTAGTCGCGATATGCTTTAGGAGTGTAACTTTATCCATGTAATAAAAATTCATGATCCCATCGACATTAGAAAGCAAGTTGATGAAAACTAAAGTTTTCTTTGTTCTCAAACTTTTCTTATTGCGCTAATGAATTCGATTGAGAAGATACCATTGAGTGTACACTAGGTGAAGTGCTGGAGATGAAAGGGAGCTCAATTTATAGCACTTGGCTAGCACTAATTAATTGACGACGAAAATCACTTGAAATAATACGAGTTGCTCACTTTTCCATACGCTCGAAAAGCCGACGATGGTATCTTGCGACGTTATTCAATCTGCCAGCTAAACAAATAATGAAGTAAGTAGCAATCACACGATTGAACAATCTATTTTCTTTTCAAGCAACGAGCAAGAGAACATGAAAAAAATGTATTCTTCTGTGCACTGTACAAAATATAGACACTTTTATAACGAACTACGAAATTTCGTTGATATTATTCAAGAAGAGGGAGTCAAACTCTGCAGTTGTGTTTAGTTTTAGTTCATATCGCTATAAATTATTGATCGTTTTCAATCAGAATATAAAAAGGTACATAACTAGGAATACAGAAGCATTGAATCACATAAGTCAGAAAAAAGATAAAGGCCAAATCGTTGAAACATGCTCCTCCAGTTGAAACCACTACATTGCATTCAGTCAGTCTCAAACTACAGTAGGTTTTGCTCGCTACCGATAAAATTGATTTCCCGAACAAAATCTGTTCTTTTTTAATATCCATTTTGCCTGAGTTATTGTATGCAAAGGAACACAACACAAGTTCCCAAAATCCCGCATACACATTGATGGTCTGAGTGAGAGGGATATTAAATTCAACTCGTGCAAAGGAAAACAGGGATATCTAAAACGAATGGATGAGAGCAACAGGATGTCTGTTATACTGCACACATTGTGCAACTTATTGCCTTCTATGATGGTGACTATAATAATGGGAACAGAATTCACAAAATTAACTCCCGGTTAGAAAATAAGTTGAAGCCTTGGAATACTAAAGGAGTGAGTGAGGTACGATCGGAGGAGAGACTGCAAATTATTCTAGTCTCTATGCTTAGATCGTTAGATTGAATGTGAGCAACTTACCATTAGCGAACATTTCTGCCAATCGATTAGGCTCCCTTTTCACAGTGCTCAGCTGGGTGGCATAAAAAACTCCTCCGACATTAAACTCGATCACAGGGTCGTTCTCCATTTTCAGCAGCGTTCCCACTAAAAGTGACTTGATAAAACTTTATGAGTCGTTGATGTGAATCCTTATGTTGGTCTTAAGAGCATCCGTATGGTATGCCCAAATTATTAAATCACTGGGTCCAGGGAGTGAGTGAAACTTGGTGAACTGAGCACTTGTACCCTCTTCAGTGCCACATTTACTCACAGATTTCAAGTGGATGACTGAACAATTATCTGTAAATGGGATAAAAAATAAGGTGAATCAAATTTTCCAACTCAAAAAGAAAATAGGCCCTGCCAAATCCTATTTGGAGTTCACTGATTTCATTCGTGAAATGGAGTGGAACTATAGTCATATCGATATTTTGAACCGAAATTCAATAAGCTAGGGCAAGGATACATATAGCGCAGGAGCCTGTTATTTAGTAGAAGGCTTTCCATTTGCATGCAAAGACAATGCAAGTTTTAACCTTGTCAAGTATAGGTACGTTTTCTGGAATAAAATAGACATATAGTAGCCTTGATATACAAATAATACAGGTGAATGAAATGGCTTTATTCATATTCTAAAATGAATTATATGTTTTGACCTACAGTTAACATACGAATAGAGTTTAAAGTATGTCATAGACATGGCATTCTATTGTTTATTTATGGTATCGATAATTTGGCTCTGTCCAGTATGACCAATACAAAATGGGCATATTGACATAAAAGTCGAAAAATTATACCTCACAGGCCATTAGCTACCTTGTCTATAAGTATTGTGGTCGGTATACACTGAACTTTTCACGGGAACGATTCTAGTGATATAAAATGAAGAAAAGTATCCAAAAATGAACTATACTTTAATCCTATGGCTTTTATGAATCTTTTCCATGGGGAAAGTCATTGAGCTCAATTTATGGTCACTTACTTATGTCACTTGGTCTAAAAGGTATTGATGGGTGCATTACGTCCCATGCGATTCAGTAAGATATCTAATTCCCAGAATACTACTCATACAACAACTCTTTGAATTTTATGGTCATTGCAGGCAATGTAAACGAAACGATGTTCATGTGAAGCTACAAGCTGAGGAAATAATGTGCTATCTACCCTCCCTCAAAAAGGTTATGGTACGTAAGCTGTGACTGAAATGTTTTTTTCCGTACCAGTCAGTCAGTACGGAACCTTTTCTCATTATTATGACGAATTAATCTGATACAATAAAACTATTTATGACCGCCACTAAAAGCAATATACACTCGGCATGCTCACTCTGCCAGTTTAGTTAGCCAAATACAGTATAAACAAGCACAGCCTACAGGCGGATCTTAATAGCATTTGTCAAGATTATTAAATACACTAAGTGAGCAACAGTCTAAATGCACCACACATCTATGCGTATCACATATTATATGTTTGGTATCAAAAGCCAAATGACTAGTTAGTTGGCTTTTATCTGCACTTTTGTTTCAAGAGAAACGGGGATGAGTTTATGGCGCATAGACTCCATCTCCAGGAATTAATGGACTAACAAAACACTTACATATACATCTCGTGTCAAGCACTATACTGGAGTCACAGTATAGTTGTGACAGAGAAAAAAAAAGACTTTTTTTACTAGCTCAGTTACAATTTCCTTTTTCACATAGGTAAGTAGGAAACTAGGAGAAAGTTTTTTTTGTGACTGTAATGGAATATTGTGGTTTACAAACAAATGAACTTTAACAAGAGCGCTTGTATTCACCACACACCACTCTAGATTCTGAAGCTTGGAAATGTTGAAGAGTGTTTTTGTTGTTATTTGAGAAATAAAATTTTTGAGGATACTGTAGTAATGCAATGTAAACATACAAGGTATAGTACATATAAATAAAAGTTTTCAAAAGTCCTTGTCCAGGATAGAGTACTTTGCAAGGATAACATGTGGAGCTGTATTCAACAGTGGTTGCATATTTACAGACTACACATGTTGTGAGATGAAAACATATGTTCATTCTGAAAAGCGATCACTGTTCATCTGCCACAATAACAATGATTGTGAAAACTAGCATTGGGATATTGTTAACATCTAAAGTGAAGGCTGCATAATATTTGTGAAACCCGACTCTCATAGACAGATGATTTTGATTAGATAAATGCTAAAGCAAATCAAGGAAGGCATTTTTTTCTACAGATGTGGTGGGAATAAAATGAAGAATCAATATTTAGGGAAATGAACAAAAATGACAAGGATATAGACTATAATACGTGAGGAGAGAGTTGAATGGATCAATATTTTTCTTCTTGTGTGCGTGTCTATGCACGTGGTAAGAACGAATGGCTCCCTTATCCACCAACCAGTCAAAGTAATGGTTTGCAATCTTTCAATTTTCTCATCTTTTTCATTCTCCCGTTTCCTTTTATCAGTACAAAAGGTCATTTTCGTCGGACACAGAATATACACATCGGAATTTTGTGGAGCACTCAACCACGAAACTCAATCACTTAAAAAGGTCTTCTTGGAATGCAAAGCACAGTCTAATGCGAAAACGTACTTTATTTTTTCTGCTACACCCACAGTTCATTAATAAAACCAGTCACAAACTTAAAATCTTTAAGCTTGTTAAAACCAGACTAGAAATAATAAATGGGATTTCTATCCACTGTTTTAAACTGGAGAGAAATTGCCGTTAAAATTCATTTCTTTTCATTCAATAACTTGGCATTACTGGATACCTTAATTGATAACAGTTCTTTGGTTAAACTAACTATAATTACAACCCATATCCAACCCTAAGAGAATTCTAACAACATAGGAGTAAAAGAACCAATTAGGTAATCAACACGCCTAAAAATATTCGCATCTGTTGTCCACTTTTTTCCAGGAGTACAAACCAAGCTTTTGTGAGGAAAAACCGCCCTATTTCCTAAGCCTATTCAACAGTCTGAAACTCTGAGCGACTACTGACTGACTGAGCTCCCAAAGCAATTCCAATCCATTTTGTAATAGGCTTTCATAAATCATGGAATTAAAAGCTGCTGGGAAAAACAGGTACACACACAAACTATAGTTTGATCCATTTGAAACCTCCACGGCAAGAACCCATAGAGATTTCCACCATCCTCATTGTTGTAGAAGCATTCTCTATTATTGCCACTCTTGCACTAGTTGGCAAAAAAAGAAAAAAAAATGCTGGAGAGAGTAAAAAAATAAAGTGAAAGGCATTCACAACAGCCGTCTGGTGCATGTTTGTGAGCGTTAATACTGCTACTGCACTACACTTTTGAGATTTCTATTGAACGTGTCTTCTTCATTTTTTTTCTCCACTCGTATACAAGCCCAATGGATGAAAATGAAAAATAGACTTCTTCATCAAATCATCCATTTGCAAAGTTTTTTCATGTATATTCATTTTAATTGTGAAAAAAATCCGTCAGTTTTCCCTTATTGGGCCAATCAGTCAAAATTGCAATTTTTACTCTCAAATGGAGTCAGTCATGAAGAACAACAGTTCATTCCCTCTGCTTACGATATTATTAAGCTCACGTTGAGCAAGCTGAACATAACGACTTCTAATTGGCAACTACAAGTCGAGCGGCAGAGTTTTTCTCATTCAAAGATAATGTGCAAAACGATTTGCATGCATAAGCGGGTAAAAAAGAGCACCATGAAATACTGAATTCCCTATTAAATAAATACATGGCACAAGGTATATTTGAAGGGGAATTTTGTTGCAAATGAGTTTTTTTTTTGCATTCTTCCTTCCATCTATTCATACAGATGAGTACACCAGAGTTTCTAAAGAAAGTGAATTTGATTACTCCGTTCTTCTATTTACAGCTCCCAATCACACGAATAGGAATACGACTCAATTAATGAATACAAAAGTAATCTAAATGAAATTGCCATTTATCTATCGAGTAGGTAACAGCTGTAAAGGGAAATGGAAACAGATTCACCAGGAGCTGAAACTAAACGAACTCTAAATTAATAGGACAGCACTGGGGAAACATACAACTATAATTTGTAATCTTCATGATGTAAATGGATTGCAACTTTTTGTAGCTGCGATTGGATGATTTTTTTTAGTCATATGGGACAGCTTCGTTAGTTTCTTATCATACGAGTGAACGCAAATGAATTGAACGCAACTTTTTCAAGCAAGTGAAACAGAGTTAATAGTAGGGGTACACCCAATGTCGTGTGCTATGGTAGATTTATACGCTCTTACTTCTTTCAGCCAATCAGATTAATAGATAGAGGTGGGAAGTCTGCTCCGATTGGCTGGGAGAAGTACGCGCTTAGAAATGTACGATAGTACACGGCTTTGGGTTTACCCCTAGTATTACATTATGAGAAACATATTTATTTAGTGAATATATGAGAGCCATACGTCAGAGAAAACATTAATTCTGGTTTCCATGAATGTCGCAGGGAAGGCTTTTAGTTTATCTTTGGTGAACCATCTGCGCTCACATTAGTTTGAACGTGTCTCCCAACCTGTACGTACTTATAGGCATCAAAATAAACTTCTTATCCAAAAATATGAGATTTGGTTTGGAAAGTGACGAAAATAGAGAAAACTTTCCTCTTTATATACTCTCTGCATGCATTCAGGTGCATGCAAAACGGCAAATTGATAAAAAAGACCCTTTTCAGTTTTTTTCACACAAAAGACTTGTTTCGCCGCGAATGAAAATTGGTTTTCACTCATTTACATGAGAATCCAGCCACCTAGTTTTATCGTCTTTTTACTGTGCAAAAATTCGTTACAAAAGTTTGATGCTCTTTCACCTCCCGAATACATAAAATTCGGGCTGATTTTTATGAATCAGTGTCAAAATAGATATATTCTTACTTATCCCTGAGAATTCTATCCATTCAATTTTCTCACCATGCATCATTCATAATCCTGAGCCAACTCGCTTTTTCCTTTTAAATAACTTATAATCTCTATACTTGCTGAGCATATCCACAAAATGAGCTACAAACTGAAACATTACATTAACTTCATGTTATAAAAACGTACTGTTCGTTTATCCACATGTATTCAAAGGATGGGGCAACTTCAGCCAAAAAAATGCAACAGAAAGCCAAGAGTGGATATCCAGTGGAGCTTGGCTGTGTAATAACAGTGTGAACCAATATAGCTGGTCCCAACTTGTCACATGTAGCACTCTACTACACACCGTTTTCAATTCTCTGTAATCAGATTGAACACTGATTTATTTTCCTTTTAACAGTTTTTCATCCGTCAGCTCTATATAAGCACTCGACGACACTAACAAATAACAACAAGAGCTGTGCACACATACCCTGAGCACACATGTCAGTATCCAGTTGAAAAATTTCTTTGATTTTCCCACTATCAGTATAAAGGCCGTTGTGGATCAACGACCTAACCAACTGACTTTCAGATTGTTGTCTTCACATGGACTTGTTTCTTTTTGCGCTATCTTCCCTCCCAATGCACCAGTATACCCCAAGTTAGTTAGCTGACCAACGAAAATACTTGTGCCAATAACAAAGAGTACTTACTTACTTACTTACTAACTCCACTTTACTTTCTTTTCACGACCAAAAGCCACTTGAAACAAAAGTTGTTGTCATAAATGTCTCGCTCTGTGATGATCGTGACAAATGGTTAATTCCCACTCAACCGGGGACCAGTCAATGTTCACTCGTGCACAGTGTATGCAGACTCACTTGATAATAAATTGATTACTCCTCGTTCATCAGCTCCTCATCTTCTCACTTGCTCATAAAAGTAAATGAGCTTTTCCACCGTACACAACTCTCTTCTCGACTCACTCACTAACTAACTATAACCACGGTCTTCTCGTGTCCCGTTCAACTGCTCAAAAAACTTGTCCACGTTTTTACTCTGAGGACTGACCTCAATGCTGTGTGTGTGTGTGTGTATAGTGCGAGTGTGATTCCACTACTACAAGTGCGAACGTCTCTTCTGGCCTCTCATATGATCCAGGCAGTAGGATGATCAGGTGATCACGATGAACGGTAGTTCTGTGAGTGCAGCAAGTCTGTCTGTATTATTCCACCTGCTGCTGCAGCTGCTACTACTTTTGATGATGAAGTTGACGGGAAAAGGTCCTGTGAAGGAGTGCGAACACTTTTTACTCAGACCATCTATTTTCTTGCTTCTGTTCAATTCGCACACACTCACTCTCTTCTGTATGTGTGCAAAAAGCTGGCTATGGCTCTGCGCGCGGGCTGCAGCCTAGCTAGCTCACATTCCCTCCATGTATCTGTGCATTTCTCTATTCCTCCGTTTTCACTACTACTAACTAACTAACTAACTAACTCACTATTGCTAGTATTAGGAATAGTAGTACCACGAGCACAACTTACTACTGTTCCTGTGCTACCATTGCTGTAGTTTAGTTAGTGAGTAAGTACGAAGTTTCGTATTTGGTGGCTCCGAGTTGAGAGAGACTCACTTCTGCTGCTGCTGTATTTAGGACCAACCAATAGTGATGGTATGGTCGTGGTAGTGAACGAGGTAGTCTTCACTGTTGGAGGATCTTTCCAGAGCTCCTCCAGACGGAAAACGTGAGTTTTTAGCTATCGATCCATTGGAGCATCAGCAGCTTCACCCGAGTACAAAGAGTGCTCTGGAGCAGTTACAGCTCTCTGGGTCTCTTCCATGCTTGCACAGAGAGCAAGTAACTAACTATAGGAGTAGTGGCTGTTCTCACTCACTCACTCACTAGTTGGTAGCAACCTATTCCAGTGACCTGCTAAACACATTCAACGGGGCACATAGCAGTTCTCATCCCGACAATCCCGAGTGAGGCTTTCACACAACACACAGCTTTTCCAGGGATCTGGTCTCTACATGTTGTACATAATATATTTATGTTTCCTCAAAACGCACTTTTATCAAGCATGCTGTTTTTGAAATTTTGAGATGATTCTTTTTGCTTGTAAATATTAGGGTGTAAGTATTTGTATTGAAAGGATAGGACAGTAACAATTAGGATCAGTATGCCCGCTCTATTTTCCAGTTAGTATTGCAGTGAACAGTTTCCCTCGCTTTTAAGAAATGAACCATTGTTCATGTTCATTGTTTCAATGTTTCCCCATTGTCTTTTGTATGCATTAAATGTGAGCAATGCAAAAAATGAATGGGTTATTTGAAGTGTACTTGTGTTGTTTCATGGACGCTTTTGACTGAAATGAGTGTAGATGTTGTGTACAGATATTTTTAGACAGTGCTTCTGTACGAAGGAGATGATGTATTCAGTGAGCATGATTTGGAATGATTATGTTTCTGAGCGTAATAATTTTAACGCATGATGTTCCGTTAGAAAGTAGTGGAACGCGTAGTATTCCTGGCTAAATAGAGGGTATTATTTATGTAAGGAATCCAGTAAGAGAAGACAAGTGCTTCCTCTTAAATTCTTGGGCTCCGGGTTTTTTCATTTGGCTCAAGTTGACATGGCAGAACAGTAAGGTCTTGCAAAACTTTTCCATACTGTCACATACAATGTGATGTGGACTGTGTTGTTTTTTTAGAACCGTAGTTGAGGCCGACATGCAGTAGAGGAAGGTTTTTTTGCTGAGTGTTCTAATATAGTTTTGCGTAAATTGACTTAATATATCTGTTTTAAGCTGTTTACTGGAACTAAAGCACTATAGGAAAGCAATGTCATACTCATAAATAGCCGTGAGTGCATTTGGTGATGTAGTAGGGTCTGTGGAGTTTCTTTTTAATGAGCACAATTATAATGCTTGTGAATGCTTAAATGACTACATAGTAAAAAATAGTAAA
>Ga0210040_10007399_pt1 | contig 13301 bp, 11 predicted proteins | sample CryGeyCG12114_NA_FD_185462 | JGI IMG/M metagenome (GOLD analysis project Ga0210040, IMG submission 185462) | Groundwater microbial communities from aquifer - Crystal Geyser CG19_WC_8/21/14_NA (SPAdes) (version 2) | ecosystem: Environmental > Aquatic > Deep subsurface > Groundwater | place: USA... | reverse complement strand
CATCCTGATGTCCGCGGTCGAGCATCACGGCGCCACGCTGCTGCCGACCGATTCCGAGCACAACGCGATATTTCAATGCCTTGCGGGCAATTCCTTGTGCGATGTCTCATCCGTCACGCTCACCGCGAGCGGAGGCCCGTTCCGCGGCTGGAGTCACGAGCAGCTCAAGGCGGTGCGGCCCGAGCAGGCGCTCAAGCACCCGAACTGGAGCATGGGCGCGAAGATCACCGTCGATTCGGCCACCATGTTCAACAAGGGGCTGGAGCTGATCGAGGCGCACCACCTGTTCCCCGTCGGCCTCGATGCCTTGCGGATCGTGGTTCACCCGCAAAGCGTGATCCACTCGATGGTGGAGTTCCGCGACGGCTCTACCTTGGCGCAGCTCGGCCCTTCGGACATGCGCGTGCCGATCGCCTCGTGCCTCGCCTGGCCGCGGCGGATGGATGGGCCATGCGCTCCGCTCGACTTGCCGAAGCTCGCCCAGCTCACCTTCTTCGCCCCCGACGAGGAGCACTTCCCTGCCACGCGAATCGCACGCGAGGCCGCTGTGGCGGGCGGCGCGGCGCCCGCGGTGCTCAACGCGGCCAACGAGGTGGCCGTGGCCGCCTTCCTCGCCGGTCAGATTGCGTTCACCGAAATTTCGGCAATTGTCGCCAGGAGCCTGCAGGCAATGATGCCGCCGGCACCCACCTGCCTCGAAGACGTTCTCGCCATAGACCGCGCGGCGCGCGCCCGCGCCGCGGCCATGCTGGAGCCTGCCTGACTTGCTGCCCGACGTGCCGATGTGGATGATGCTCTTGGGGTTCCTGCTGGTGCTGGGGCCACTGGTGACCGTCCACGAGCTCGGCCACTACCTCGTGGGCCGGGTGTTCGGGGTGAAGGCGGACGCGTTCTCCATCGGCTTCGGCAAGGAGCTGGCGGGCTGGACCGACAAGCGCGGCACGCGCTGGAAGCTCTCGGCGCTGCCGCTGGGCGGCTATGTCAAGTTCGCCGGCGACATGAACCCCGCCAGCCAGCCGGACGACGAGGCGTACCTCGCTTTGCCCGAGGAGGAGCGCCGCCGCACCTTCCAGGCCAAGACGCTGTGGCAGCGCGCGCTGATCGTGTTCGCCGGGCCGGCGACCAATTTCATCGTCGCCATCCTCATCTTCGCCGGCTTCGCCATGGCCTATGGCAAGCCGGTGACGCCGCCGGTCATCGACATGTTCGCGGAAGAATCACCGGCGCTCGCGGCCGGGCTGGAGCTGGGCGATCGCGTCATCGCCATCGATGGCAACGAGATCGCCGATTTCGAGGAGGTGGCGGCGCACGTCCTGCCGTTCCCGGGTCGCGTGATCGAGCTGACGGTCGATCGCCGCGGCGAGGTGGATACGGTGCCGGTGCGCATCGCCGACCTCGAGATCACCGACCGCTTCGGCAACACTTCGCGCATCGGCCGGATCGGCATCGGCGCCAACGACCGCGAGTACCGGGCGCTCGGTCCGCTCGAGGCGATCGCTTACGGTGCGGGCGCGAGCGTCGACCTGGTCAAGCTGATGGTTACCGGCATCGTCCAGATCGTCACCGGGGAGCGTTCGGTCAAGGAACTGGGCGGGCCCATCAAGATCGCGCAATATTCGGGCGAGCGGCTGTCGCTCGGCCCGCTGCCGTTCATCGAGTTCATCGCCTTCATCTCGATCAACCTGGCCTTCATCAACCTGCTGCCCATTCCCGCGCTCGATGGCGGGCACCTGGCCTTCTACGCCGCAGAGGGCATTCGCCGGAAGCCCGCGAGCGCCCGCAGCCAGGAATGGGCCTTCCGCACCGGCATGGCCTTCGTGCTCGCTCTGATGGTGTTCGTCACCATCAACGACATCGCCTCGCTGCCCATTTTCGGCCGCTAGCAGGTCGCCCCGGACGCCCGTGCGGCGGGATGGGGATAGGTCGCGCCGGCCGTGCCGCGCGCCGATGCCTTGGCTTGATTGCGGCGCGGGCATGGGGCAAGGGAGCGCCTTTCCCAACACTGCCGGCCGCCGCAAAGCCTTGGGGTCAGGGTCCGTTCAGGCTCGAAGCGCTGTGGCAGCATGGGACGTAAACGAGTGGACGGGTGAATGAGCGGTAAGGCCAGGTCGAACGCGGCGGCGCGATGCGTTGCAGCGCTGTTGGGATGCACCATGCTGGCGGGCATGCCGCTGCCCGCACTCGCGCAGGACCCGGCCACGCCCGGGGCACCCGCGCCCGAACTGCCGCCGGAGGTTGAGGCTCCGGACCCAGCGCCGGCGCCCCAGCCCGCTGGCGATAGCGCAGCGCCCGCAGCGAACCCGGCCAGCGAAGCGCCAGCCGCGGCGACGACAAGCGCAGCTCCTGCCGCGAACCCGGCAAGCGAGGCGCCTGCCGCGGCGACGGCCACTCCCGCCACGCCGGCGGTGCCCGAGGGCGAGCCCATCCGCACCATCGCGGTGGCGGGTGCGCAGCGGCTCGAGCCAGAGACGATCGTCTCCTATATCCAGCTGCGCCCGGGCGACCCCTACACCGCCGCCGCCGCGGATCAGGCGCTGAAGGACCTCGCCGCCACCGAGCTGTTTGCCGATTTCTCCATCCGCAACGATGCCGGCAACGTCATCATCACCGTGGAGGAGAACCCGATCATCAACCGGATCATCCTCGAGGGGAACGAGCGGATCGACGACGACGAGATCCTGCCCGAGATCAACCTCGCGGCGCGCCAGATCTTCACCCGCTCCAAGGTGCGCGCGGACGTGGCGCGCATCATCGAGCTCTACAAGCGCCAGGGCCGCTTCGCCGCCAGCGTCGAGCCGCAGATGGTGTTGCTCGACCAGAACCGCGTGGACGTGGTGTTCGAGATCACCGAGGGCCCGCGCTCCAAGGTCCGCCAGATCAACATCCTGGGCAATGAGGTGTTCTCCGACGGCGAGCTGCGCAGCGAGATGGTCACCAAGCAGACCGGCGGCCTGTTCAGCTTCCTCAGCTCCAACACCAGCTACGATCCCGACCGTCTGGCCTTCGACCAGCAGAAGCTTCGCCAATATTACCTCACCGAAGGCTACGCCGACTTCCGCGTGGTCTCCGCGGTGGCCGAGCTGACGCAGGACAAGCGCGACTTCATCATCACCTACGTGCTGGAGGAAGGCGAGCGCTACAAGTTCGGCGACGTGGCGGTGGAGAGCCAGCTGCGCGACTTCAACAGCGAGTTCCTCACCAACGCCATCGCCATCCGCGAGGGCGATTGGTACAACGCCCAGCTGGTCGACGACACCATCGAGCAGCTGTCGGAGACCGCGGGCACGTTCGGCTATGCCTTCGCCGAGGTGCGCCCCGATTACGACGTGGACCGCGAAGCGCGCACGTTGGGCATCGACTTCACCATCACCGAAGCGCCGCGCGTCTATGTCGAATCGGTCGACATCAACGGCAACACCATCACGCAGGACAAGGTGATCCGGCGCGAGTTCCGCCAGGCCGAGGGAGATGCGTTCAACTCCCTGCAGGTCCAGCGTTCCACCGCGCGCATCAACTCGCTGGGCTATTTCCAGGAGAACTTCGAGATCGAGCAGGTCGAGGGCAGCGCTCCCGACCGCATCATCCTGCAGGCCAACGTGCAGGAGGAGCCGACCGGCGAGCTCTCGCTCTCGGCCGGCTTCTCGAGCCTGGAGAGCTTCATCTTCCAGGGCTCGATTCGGCAGAACAATTTCCGCGGGCGGGGGCAGACGCTGGGGCTGTCGCTCAATTACTCGAGCTATTCGCGTTCCGGCCAGATCAGCTTCACCGAGCCTTACCTGTTCGATCGTAACATCTCGGCCGGGATCGACATCTACCGGCAGGACTACAACAACGGCTATTACGACCGCGACAGCGCCACCTACGAGCAGGCCACCACGGGCATTGGCCTGCGCGTGGGCGTGCCGCTTTCCGAGTACATGTCGCTGATCGGCCGCTACACGCTCAACCTGGACGAGATCACCGTCGACGAAAGCCAGTATTTCGCCGATCTCGACGGCGACGGGGTGGCCAATTGCGAGCCGCTGATCGCGGGGCGCTACCTGTGCGACGCGCTGGGCAGCCGCACCTCCTCGATCCTGGGCCTCTCGCTCAGCTACAACACGCTCAACAATGGCATCCGGCCCACCAGCGGCGAACTGATCACCGTGAGTGCCGACTTCGCGGGGCTGGGCGGCAACACCCGCTATGCCAAGCTGAGGGCGAACGGCCGCAAGTACTGGTCGCTGGGCTCCGGCTTCATCTTCTCGGTCTCGGCCGAGGCGGGGCTCATCCGCGGCTTCAACGACAGCGAGCCGGGCTCGGACAACGTGCTGCTGACCGACCGCTTCTTCCTGGGCGAGCCCCAGTTGCGCGGCTTCGACATCCGCGGCGTGGGCCCGCGCGTGGTGCGTCGTTTCTACACCACCGACGAGGACGGCAACAGCGTCCTCTACCCGCTCGACTCGGACAACAACCAGGACGACGCGCTGGGCGGCAAGTACTATTATCTCGGCCGGGCGGAGATCGAGATCCCGCTCGGGTCCGGCGTGCGCGAACTGGGCCTGCGCCCCTCGGTATTCGTAGACGTCGGCTCGGTGTTCGGCGTCGAAAGTCCGACGCTGGTCAACGACTGCTCGCTGGAGAACGAGGGCTGCTTCATCGCCACCCGCGACGAAAGCGGCGCCGCGCTGTATCTGCAGACCGTCACCAATGCCGACGGCACCACGACCACCACCACGACCACCAGCGCCACCTCGCCAACCGGCACGGAGAACACGGCGCTCGGAACGCAGCTGCCGCCCTTCGTCGAGGAGTTCTACGGCGATACGCCCAAGCCGCGCCTGTCCGTCGGCTTCGGTGTCAACTGGAACTCGCCATTCGGACCGTTCCGCATCGACATCGCCAAGGCCCTGCTCAGCGAGACCGGCGACGAGACCAAGCTCATCACCTTCAACGTAGGGACCCAATTCTGATGATCCAACACGTCAAGCCGGCGCTTGCCGCCGCCATCATCGCCACCGCCGCTTGCGCCGGGGTTCCGGCCGCTGCCCAGGTCAACGGCATCGCCACCGCCGACACCGCGGTCGCGGTTGCCGGGACGACGGCCTTCCAGACCGGCTACCAGCAGATCGCCACCCAGTACGAGCCGCAGCGCCAGACGCTCGAGCAGCGCCAGCAGCAGCGCCAGCAGCTGGTCCAGCAGCTCGACACCAATGCCGACGGCCAGCTCGACGATGCCGAGGCCCAGGCCGCGCCCGAGGCGACCGTGAGCCAGGTGCAGGCGCTCGACGCGGAGCTCCAGCAGATCCAGGCGCCCATCCAGCTCGCGCGGCTCTACGTGGTCAGCCAGGTGGCCCAGCAATATGGCGCGGCCGTGCAGCAGGTCATCGCCGACCGCAGCATCCAGATGCTGATCGCACCCGACGCGATCATCTATGCGCCCGATGCCGCCAACGTCACCCAGGCGGTCACCGAGGCGCTCAATAGCCGCGTGCCCACCGCCACCGTCGCGCCGCCGGCCGGCTGGCAGCCCAGCCAGGCGACGGTCAACCTGTTCCAGCAGATCCAGCAACTGCTGGTGATGTCTGCGATGCAGCAGCAGCAGGCCGCGCAGCAGGGCGCCGCCGCGGCGCCGCAGCAGCCGGTCGAGGGCCGCTGATCAAGAGGAGCGAGGAGGGCAGGGCATGAGCACGACCGAGGGCGAGCAGGCGGGCGAGTACGACATCACCCGCATCCTCGCGGCCCTGCCGCATCGCTACCCCATGCTGCTGGTCGACCGGGTGGCCGAGCTGCGCCGCGGCGAGTCCATCCGCGCGATCAAGGCCGTCAGCTTCAACGAAGGCTTCTTCCAAGGCCATTTTCCCGGCCGGCCGATCATGCCCGGCGTCCTCCAGATAGAGGCGCTGGCGCAGGCGGCGGGCATCCTGGCCGTGGAGACGCTGGAGCTCGCGGGCAGTGGCAAGCTCGTCTACTTCATGGCCATCGAGGGCGCCAAGTTCCGCGCCCCGGTGGAGCCGGGCTGCCTGCTCGAGCTCGAGGCGGGCATCCTCCAGCTGCGCGCGCGGGCGTGCAAGTTCTGGGGCAAGGCCAGCGTGGAAGGCAAGGTCACCTGCGAGGTGCGCTTCACCGCGATGATCGCAGATCCGCCGGCCTAGCCGTTCTACCGACACCGCATAGGGTCAGCCGGCCGAATGCCGCACCTCAGGAGGTGCCCGCAAGCAGCCGGCAGGAACACAAGGAGCAGCGGGCGCGCGCGGCGCCCGCCACCACTCACTTCTTCTTGAGCGAGAGCCCGCCGAAGCGCTTGTTGAACTGAGCGACGCGGCCGCCCTGGTCGAGCTGGCGCTGCCCGCCGGTCCAGGCCGGATGGCTGGTGGGGTCGATGTCCAGCGTCATCGTGTCGCCCTCGCTGCCCCAGGTGGAGCGGGTCTGGAACTCGGTGCCGTCGGTCATCTTGACCGTGATCATGTGGTAATCGGGATGGGTCTCGGCCTTCATGGCGTCTCGTGTCCTTCGTGCATGAAGCCGGTACCGACCGGCCGCGCAATGTCGGGGAAGGCGGCCACATAGAGGGGTGCGCGGGCGATGACAAGTGGCCTGGTGCTCGCCGGCAGGCCGCGGCCGCTCAGCGCCATTCCTTTTCGCGGTACCACTTGGTGATGACGTACTTCACGCCCTTTCGCACCTTCATCCCATGATGGAGCGTGGCCGGGTTGAGGCTGCCGTCGGGCCGGTGGTTGTCCCAGCACAGCAGCTTGCCCGGCTCCGCCTGGAAGATCTTGTCGACCACCTTGAAGCGCGTGGCGCCGCCCGCCTCGACCTCGTTGAGGTAGATCATGAAGGTCCAGGTGCGCTGCCCCGCCACCGAGCAGAACTTGGCGAAGTCCGCGCCGCTGGGCTCGAAATAATCGGTGTGGGCCTTGAACTCCTGCCCCACATCGTAGCGCTGGCCCTGCACCGGCTCGCCATGCGCGGGGTCGATGCCGTTCAGCGCGAACAGCCGGGCCTCGAGCTCGCGCACCACCGGCTCGTCGGCAGAAAGGTGGCAGGTCTCGCTGGTGCGGAAATGGGCATCCCCGTTGAAGTCGGCGATGGTGGAGGGCAGGCGGTCACGCTCGATCAACGCGATGAGCGCGGCGCAGGCGGCGGGATCGAGGAAGGTGCGCCGGTCGAACAGGGTCAGCCGTGCGGAGGGGAAGCGCCGCACCCCGCCATAGGCGAGCAATGTCTCGGCATCGGTCTCGCCCGGATTGGCCATGATCGCGCCGGTATCAGCTGTGCTCTCCTGAGAGGCAAGCGCACGCGTCACGCTCAGATCTCCACCTGGCTGCCCAGTTCGACCACGCGATTGGTGGGCAGGCGGAAGAATTCCATCGGCGTTGCCGCATTGCGCATCATCCAGGCGAACAGCTTCTCGCGCCACACCGCCATGCCCGGCTTCTGCGAGGCGATCAGCGTCTGGCGCGAAAGGAAGAAGCTGGTCTTCATCATCTCGAACGGGCCGCCGCACATCTGCCGACGCTTGAGCGCGGCGGGCACGTCGGTCTCCTCCATGAAACCGTAGCGCAGCACCACGCGATAGAATCCGTCGCCCACCTCGGTGATCTCGTAGCGTTCGGCCTCTTCGACATAGGGCACGTCGGCGATGTGCACGGTGAGCACCACCACCCGCTCGTGCAGCACCTTGTTGTGCTTGATGTTGTGCAGCAGCGCCGAGGGGGTGCCGCTGGCGCCCGAGTTCATGAAGATCGCGGTGCCCGGCACCTGCGCGGTGGAATTGCGCGCGGACTTGGCGAAGATGTCGAGCGGCAGGGACACCTCGCTCATCCGCTGGCGCATCAGGCGCCGTCCCTTGGCCCAGGTGGTGAGCAGCGTGAAGGCGACCGCGCCCACCAGCAGCGGAAACCAGCCCCCGTCGGGGATCTTGGCGGCGTTGGCGAAGAAGTAGGCCCCATCGACCACGAAGAAGACCGCCGCCAAGGGGATGGCCAGCCACCAGTTCCACTTCCATACCATCAGCAGCAGCACCGCCATGAGGCAGGTGTCGATCAGCATCGCGCCGGTCACCGCGATGCCGTAGGCCGAGGCGAGGTTGGAGGAATTGCGGAAGAACAGCACCAGCAGGATCACCGCCACCATCAGCACCCAATTGATGATGGGGATGTAGATCTGCCCCTGGTGCTTCTGGCTGGTGTGCAGGATGCTGAGGCGCGGCACGAAGCCCAACTGGATGGCCTGGTGCGTGACCGAGAAGGCGCCCGAGATCACCGCTTGGCTGGCGATGAACGCGGCCGCCGTGGCGAGGAACACGAGTGGCAAGCGCAGCGATTCGGGCGCCAGGAAGTAGAACGGATCCAAGATCGCCTCTTCCGCCGCCGCATCGCCCAGGCCGATGATCATCGCCCCCTGGCCGAAATAATTGAGCAGCAGGCAGGGCATCACGAAGCCGAACCAGGAGAGGCGCATCGGCCCGCGGCCGAAATGCCCCATGTCGGAATAGAGTGCCTCGGAGCCCGTCACCGCCAGCACCACCGAGCCGAGCGCCAGGAAGGCGAGCAGCTTGTCGGTCATGAAGAACTGCACCGCCCACCAGGGGTTCAACGCCACCAGCACGCCCGGCACCTGGAGGACGTGGTAAACGCCCAGCATCGCCAGCACGCTGAAATAGGTGATCATGATCGGCGCGAACAGCGCACCGACCCGCGTGGTCCCGCCCTTCTGGATGAGGAACAGGCCGATCAGCAGCACCAGCGCGATGGGGATGACGAAATCGCCGAGCCGCTCGTCCACAACGGTAAGCCCCTCCACCGCGGAGAGCACCGAGACTGCGGGCGTGATCATGCTGTCGCCGTAGAACAGCGCGGTGGCGAACACGCCGAGCAGCACCGTGATCCAGCCATAGCCGGCGCCGCGGATGTGGCGCCCGATCATCGCCACCAGCGCCAGTGTGCCGCCTTCGCCCTTGTTGTCGGCGCGCAGCAGGATGGTGACGTATTGGATGGAGACGATCAGCGCCATCGACCAGAAGATCAGGCTGACCACGCCCAGGATGTGCAAATCGTCGATGGCGAGAGCGTGCGGCCCGCGGAACGTCTCTCGGAAGGCGTAGAGCGGGCTGGTGCCGATATCTCCAAAGACGATGCCGATCGCCCCGGCGGCCAGCTTGACCTTGGCCGATCTGCGTTCCTCGCCCGCGGCGGTAGCACTCATCGGGATTGTCGCCCCTTCAGGAGCACCGGCTCCATGGAGCGCGCCGCTTAGCAGCCTGCATACGCGCCCGCAACGTGCTGCGATGCACCACCGTTAGGGCGCGGGTTGCGGGGGGTTCGCGTCCGGGCCGGTCGGCGCCTGAACTTGGGCTTGGACTTGGGCTTGGGCTTGGGCGAGTAGCGCATCAAGGCGGCCGGCACGCTCGGCGAGCAGCGCGGCGGGCGCGCCGTCTCCGGCCGAACTGGCGAGCGTCGCCTGCCATATCTCACGTGCCTGGGCGATGCGGCCCTGGCGGATCAGCGCGAGGCCCAGGAAATAGCCCGGCGCGGCGCTCTGCGGCGCTTCCTCGGCGGCGCGGCGGTAGGCGAACAGCGCCGCGGGCGTCAGCGCGCCCTCGGCATGTTCGACCAGCGCATTTCCGAGCGCCAGCCAGGCTTCCGCGTCGCGCGCATTCTGTTCGATCGCGCCGCGCAGGAGCACGGCGGCATCGGCGAACTGCCCCTGGCGGCTCATCGCATCGGCGATCAGCAGGCGATCGCTGCCCGAGCGATAGCGTGCCGAGATCATCTCCTTGCGCGCCTCCACCGAGCCCCACTGCGTCGTCTCGTCCGCGGGCGGGGCAGCGCGCGGGTCGGCGGGAAGATCGGGGCCCGCCAGTCCCACGGCGAGCGCGGCGAGCAGCGTCGTCCAAAGCTGCCGCCCGAGTCGGAAGGCCCGGGCCGCCAGGGCGAACGCCGCCAGCGCGAGTGGAACGACGATGAGCCAGCTCATGCTATTGCTCTTTGGCCACCGCGCCCAGGCGCCGGCCGATGATCAGCAGCGCGGCTGCCAGCAGCAGCACGGGGATGACGAACAGCGGCCAGGTCCGCGCGGTGACCTGCGGCGCGTAGCTGATGTAGTCGCCGTACCGCTCGATCAGCCACTGCCGCACGTCCTCCGGATCCTCGCCCGCGGCGATGCGGGTGCGCACTTGGTGGCGCATGTCGCCGGCGATGGGCGCGGCGCTGTCGGCGATGGACTGGCTCTGGCAGGTGAGGCAGCGCAGCGTCTCCATCAGCTCCTTGGCCTTCTCCTCCTGCGCAGGGTCATCGAGCTGGCGGTAGGCGTAGGGGGCAGGAGGAAGCGTGCCCTGGGCGGCGACCGGCAGCGGCATCGTGGCGAAGATCGCCATCGCAACCACCATCGCGAGAATCGCCAGCCCGGACTTGATCCGCAATCTCCACCAGCCACGCACTGCGCCGCCACGTCCCTCGAAGCTGCACGAAATCCCGGCTTTCGCCAAGATGACGTTGGCGGACGACTTGAGCAGTATGGGGTGGCTCACGCGCCGCTGCCCGCGCGCCGCAGCTCGTCCATGAGGATCGCGACATCGCGCTCGCGGATGTCGCCGATATGCTGGTGGGTAATGATGCCGCGTCCGTCGATCACGAAGGTCTCGGGCACGCCGGACGAGCCCAGCGCCAGCTGCACCGCGCTGATCTCGTCCGCACCGATGCGCGTAAACGGGTTGCCGTAGCCCTGCAGGAAGGCCTCGACATCCTCGGGCCGGTCGCGGATCGCCACCGCCACGATCTCCGCGCCTTGCCCACGCAGCGCCTCCAGCTGCGGCGCCTCGGCGCGGCAGGGAATGCACCAGCTGGCGAACACGTTGAGCAGGCGCGGCTTGCCATCGGCGAAATCCGTGGAGGCGAGGCCGGGCAGGCCCTGCGCCGCGGGCGGCAGGTCGAAGGCGGGCAGCGGCTTGCCCACCAGCGCGCTTTGCACGAAATCGTCCTTGGGGCGGGAAAGCTGGAGCGCGAACAACCCGAAGAGGGCGAGCGCCAGCGCGACGATCAGCCACAGCGCCCAGCGCAGCCGCGTCAGGTTCACGCGGGCAACCCCTCCGCGCGCCGCTCGGCGATGCGGCGCACCGCTCCGCGGCGGCGCAGATCGCCCGTGACCCGCCCGACCAGCGAGAGCAACCCGCCCAGCGCGATCAGCACGCCGCCATACCAGATGAAGGTGACGAAGGGCTTCCACCACAGCCGCAGCTGCCAGCGCCCGTCCTGCGTCTCCTCGCCGAGCGCGGCATAGAGCTGGCCGTTCCAGCGGGTGACGAGCGCCACCTCGCTGGTGTTCTGCGCAGGCGACCAGAACTGGCGCGACTGCGGCGCGGCGAGACGGGCGGGAGCGCCATCATAGCTGAACGCCATGTCGGCCTGCATGGCGGTCCAGTTCGGCCCGGCGACCGGCGACAATGCGCGGATTTCGGCCTGCCACGGCCCCACTTCCAATTGGTCACCCACGCTCGCGGCCACCAGCCGTTCCTGCTGGAAGGCGCTGTCCGCGGCCATGCCGAACACCGCGACCGCCACGCCCAGATGCGCGATCACCATGCCCCACACCGGCAGCGGCAGGCGCAGGAGGTTGCGCCCGGCAAGCGGCAGCACGCTGCCCAGTGCCACTGCGGCGGCGAGCGCCATCCCCAGCAAGGGCAGCAGGTCGATGCCGGTGAACAGCCACACCGCGAGCAGCACCGCCAGCGCGGCGACGGCGATTGCCACCACCGGCGCGCGCACCCGCTCGAAGCTGTCGCGCCGCCAGCGCAGCAGCGGGCCCACCGCCAGCACGGCCAGCATCGGCACGAAGAAGATCGCGGCCACGGGGTTGAAATAGGGCGGCCCCACCGAGACGCGCACGTCGAACGCCTCGGTCAGCAGCGGGTACAGCGTGCCCAGCAGCACGATGCCCAGGATGGCCGAGAGCGCCACGTTGTTCACCACCAGCGCGCCTTCGCGGCTGAGGCTGGCGAAGCGCTCGCCTTCCGTCACGGTGCCGGCGCGCAAGGCGAACACCACCAGCGCGCCGCCGATATAGAGCACCAGCAGCGCCAGGATGAAACTGCCGCGCGTCGGATCAACCGCGAAGGCATGGACGCTGGTGAGGATGCCCGAGCGCACGAGGAAGGTGCCCACCATGCTCATCGAGAAGGCGACCACGCCCAGGAGGATGGTCCAGGCGCGCAGCGCGTCGCGCGCGGCGAGCACGCTGGCGGAATGGAGCAGGGCGGTCGCCGCCAGCCACGGCATGAGGCTGGCGTTCTCGACCGGATCCCAGAACCACCAGCCGCCCCAGCCCAGCTCGTAATAGGCCCAGTAGCTGCCCGCGGTGATGCCCAGCGTGAGGAACATCCACGCGCCCAGCACCCAGGGGCGCATCACGCGGGCGAATTCGGGCGTTACCTGCCGGGTAACCAGCGCGCCCACCGCGAAGCTGAAGGCGACCGAGAGCCCGACATAGCCGATGTAAAGCGTGGGCGGGTGGAAGGCGAGGCCGAGATCCTGCAGCGAGGGGTTGAGGCCGTTGCCTTGCGCGGGCGAAGGGTCGAGCCGGGTGAACGGGTTGGAGGCCAGCAGCAGGAAGGCGTAGAAGCCCAGCCCCACGAAGCTCTGCGCGCCGAGCGTCGCGAGCATGGTACGCTCGGGCAGCCGCCGCTCGATCAGGGCGATGAGGCCGCCGGCCAGCGCCATCACCGTGACCCACAGCAGCATCGAGCCCTCGTGGTTGCCCCAGGTGCCCGCGAGCTTGAAGATCAGCGGCTTTTCCGAATGCGAATAGGCGGCGACGAGCTTCACCGAGAGGTCGGTGACGGCAAACACGTAGAGCAGCGCCGCAAAGGCCAGCGCGCACAGCGCGGCCTGCACCGCGGCGGCCGGGCGGACCAGCGCGGCAAGCGCGGAGCCCTCGGCGCGCACGCCCGCGATCGCCGCCAGCAATTGCAGCGCGGACAGCGCGGCGGCGAGCCACAGCGCGGCGAGGCCGAACTCGGCGATCACTCGGAGGTCTCGGCCACGGTGGCGCGCGCCTCGGCCATGTCCATGTCCTCGAGCTCGCGCGGCATGTAGTTCTCGTCGTGCTTGGCCAGCAGGTTGGTGGCGACGAAGGTGCCGTCGGTCCGCATCGAGCCTTCCGCGACCACGCCCGAGCCTTCCACGAACAGGTCGGGCACGATGCCGGTGAAGGAGACCGGCACGCGCGCCTCGCCATCGCCGACGATGAAGTTCACCGTCACGCCATCGGCCGCGGTGACGAGCGAGCCTTGCTCCACCATCCCGCCCAGCCGCACCGCGCGA
>Ga0210040_10007398_pt1 | contig 13303 bp, 12 predicted proteins | sample CryGeyCG12114_NA_FD_185462 | JGI IMG/M metagenome (GOLD analysis project Ga0210040, IMG submission 185462) | Groundwater microbial communities from aquifer - Crystal Geyser CG19_WC_8/21/14_NA (SPAdes) (version 2) | ecosystem: Environmental > Aquatic > Deep subsurface > Groundwater | place: USA... | reverse complement strand
GAGATGCTCGGGCAGCGGTTGGATTTCCTGCCACTTCATCTCAGCCGGGAAGATGAAGGTCTCCGCCGTGATCTCGTTCCAGTCGAACCGCCCCTGGTCGGCCTGCGGCAGTCTGCCAGTCTCCTGCAGCTGGCGCACTGCCTTCAGCATCATCCGGCGGAAGGCCACCACCGCCATGTCCGATCGGCCGAGATGCTCTTTCGAGCGATCGGCCATTCGGCCCATCGTCTCCGACACGGCGTGATCTTCCAGCGCCACGCCCTGAATGCCGGACATGTTGCCCTGCTTCATCATCGCCCGATCCTGGTTGTACCAGACGTCGATGCCGTTGAGCTTCCTGAAGTTCTGGTCGAACACCACGCCCGATTCCTCGATCCGGTGCTGCCGGTCGATCGTCTGGCTCGGATCATAGAAGAACTGGATGTGCCAGGTCGAATAATCGTCACGAGGCACGAAGGCGTTGATCAGCCGGCGGTTGCGGCGGAACTCGGGCGCCTTGGGGCCGTCCGGCGGGATGAAGGTCCAGAAGGGCAGCGGGACCTGCGTCATTCGGCCGTTATTCTCGCCCTGGCCCGCATCGCGGACCGCGCAATACCGCATGCCGTAGCGGGTGAACTCCACCTCGATCTTCGGACGCAGGTCCTTCTCGTGCGGCCACTTCGCCTCTTCCCCCCAAGGAACGGAGCGGTGCAGGATGCCTGCATGCGAGCTGTCGACCGCGCCTTCCAGCGCCTGCGAGTAGTTGCACTCGTAGATGACCTTGAACGCCTCGCAGCTCCCCTCGGGCATGTCGAACCAGGGGAAATGCGGAAATTCCGGCTGCTGTTCGGGCGGGCCCATGTAGGTCCACACCATCCCGCCGCCGACGCGGGTGGGATAGGCCTTGGTCCGCATCGTGCGGGCGAGTTTGGAATTCTCCGGCTCCGCCGGCGTGTCGAGGCACTGGCCGTTCACATCGAACTTCCAGCCGTGGAACAGGCAGCGCAGCCCGCAATCGGCATTGACACCCAGCGCCAGCGAGGTGCCGCGATGAGGGCAGTGCTCGTCCAGCAGGCCGATCCGCCCTTGGGTATCCATAAAGGCCACCAGGTCCTCGCCCAGAAGGCGGGTGCGCACCGGCTTGCCGTCCGGTTCCAGCTCCTGCGTAAGCAGCGCCGGCATCCAGAACCGGCGCATCAGCTCGCCCATCGGAGTGCCAGGACCAATGCGGCAAAGAAGCTCGTTATCCGCTTGCGAGAGCATTTGACCAAACCCATATTGTTATACAATATGGTCTACATATCTTTATCCGCTCGCGGAGTCACCCCCTGATCGAAGGGAATTTCAGTGGACCTCGACAGCATATTCCCCGTGGACAACATGTCCGACCTGACGGTGCAGACCCTGGTCGACCGGCTCGAGCGCTCCAGGACAGAGGAGCACTTCATCTACCGGGAGACCGAGCTTGACGAGCTGTGGCGGCTGGTCATCATCGCGGTGCGTGATGGTGACCGTGAAGAGGGACGCGGCGAGGCCAGGCTTCACCAGATGCGCGATGCCATCCACCGCGCGCACGATTTGGTCGGAATGGAAAGCCGCCCGGAGGAAGCGGCGGCGGCTCTGCGCGAAGCTCTGAATTGAGGGGTTCTGCCGGAGCTGCCGCCAGCTTGCGAGCCTTTGCCGACGACCGGGCGCCGAAGAATCGTCGTGCCCGCGAGAATTGGCATCTCGCTCCGCCGGCGCCACCTCGGCCTAATGGGCGGCTGGACCTGCATTCCGAAAAACAGGCGGCTGTTGCTGCCCGACTGGCATAACGCCGATTCAAAGCAGCATTCGCCGGCAATTAGCGCTGAACCCTGGAAGCGTGAATGCACAATCGACTTATCGAGACGGCGGACCGGGCCTGCGGCGATCTGTTCAAGGTCATCCTTTAGCGGCGAGAGACCCCAGCTTTGCCGGGGTGATTGGGTCGGCAGCGGTCGTCTGCCACCAACACCAGCCATCCACCACGGCCGACCCGGCCGCCTCAGCGCCAGTACACAAACCCCATCGCATTCCCGGTGCCCGCCGGACTGCGATAGCAGGGAATGTAGTCGAGCACGTGCGGCGCCAGGCCCAGTTGGCCCATCGCGCCGGCGACGGGTATCCAGTTCTTCATCTCCGAGGTGCCATCGCGAAACGTCTTTTCGCCCAACGCGAAGACCGGCTCCAGGTCCCCGGACTGGAGCGAGGAGAGAAAGGTGTGGTCGACCCCCTCGTCGATGACGAAATGGGTCAGCCCGCCACTGGCGATCAGCGCCACCCGCTTGTCCGAATCCCACTCGCGGATCGCTTCGAGGATCGACTGGCCGAACCTGTAGCAGCGGCGCATGGTCGGCTGGTTGGGCGGAAAGAAGGTGTTCACCGTCACCACCACACTCGGCACGGGATGGTCGCGCATGATCCGGCGATAAATGAAGCCCCAGGCATGCGGCGTTTCGGGGCGCGGCATGGCGTTCATCGTTGCGACGTCGAACTCGTCGGCAATCGCCTGCTCGATGATCTTGAGCGCGAGATCGGGGCAGCCCGGATATTCCGCCCCGCCCTTGGGGATGTAGCCCGGCAGCGACTTCTCGACACCGGGCGGCACCTCCTTCATCCGCTCCTCGGTGAACTCGTAATTGGTGATCGTGTCGCCGTAATGGACGGCAAAGGCGGGGTTCAGGCTGTTGCGGTAGATCTCGTTCTGGTCATTGCCGACAATCACGGCGACATCCACCTTCGCCTCCTCGAACAGGTCGGCCAGCTTCTCGATATTGGCCTGGCACTGGGCCTGCCGCCGGTCCCACACCTCCTTGGTGACCTGCTCCTCCAACTTCTCGTCTGCCCGCGCCTCCAGCAACTGGTCATAGCTCCAGTCTTGCCCCTTATAGGCATGCATGGAGACCTTGTCGTTCGGCACGCGCGCGCCCCAGATCTCGGTTTCGGTGACGAGCATGGGTCCGTGGCTGGTGCCGATGCCGAGTACGATCTGCGCCATGTTCCAGCTGCTCCTTCTGTGGTGCACCAACCTTGCGCACCTCTTGCGAGGCCGGTGCAAATGGGCTACCACGATTGTATAACAATATGCGTAGTGAAATCAACGGGGCTGCGGCTCACGTGCGGAGAAGGGGTTGAATCATGGCGACGCAGGCGCATCCGGAAGCGGTTGAGATCGGCAGTGCCTGGCCGGTAATCGGCTCCGCGCAGGAAGCTCTTGCGAGGGCCGACGGCCTGAAGCCGGACATCGCCGCGGCCGACGCACCCTCTGAGAACGAGCGCCAGCTTTCGAGCGAGCTGGTCGAGAAGATGCGCCAGAGCGGGCTTTTCGGTCTCATCATGCCGAAGAACCTCGGCGGGTCGGGACTTGGCTTCGCCGATCTCGTCCGGGTGACCGCAGCGATCGGCCGCGAATCGGGCTCGGCCGGCTGGATCTTCGGCGTGCTGGCTGGCCATAGCTGGCTGATCAACCTGTTCCCGGAACAGGCGCAGCGGGAGATCATGAGTGATCCGACCACACTGATCGCCACCGTGTTCCGCCTGGACGGGACGGTGGTGCCCGAAGGCGACGGCTATCGGCTGACGAACGGCTCGGGACGATTCTGCTCCGGCATCGACTTTGCCAACTGGGTCATCATCGGCAATGCAGTGAAGCTGCCCGACGGCCGGATGGAGCCGCGCTTCTTCGTCGTGCCCAAGTCGGAGGTCGAGGTGATCGACGACTGGCGCACGATGGGCATGCGCGCCACTGGTAGCCGCTCGATCAGGATTGCCAATGCCTATATCCCCGCGGAACGCAGCTGCTCGCTGAGCGACATGCTCAAGGGTACGACCCCCGGCGCGAGGGTGCACGAAGGCGCGATCTATCGCATGCCGTTCTCCAGCCTTGCGCCTTTCTCCATCGTCGGCGCGCCGCTTGGAATGGCCAAGGGCCTGGTCGAGCGCTTCGCCGCCGATTTAGGCAAGAAGCTGGCCGAGGCGGAGCCGCTGGAGGTCGCTGAACAATCGGCCACCCTCGCCCGCATCGCCGAATGCGGGGCCGCCGTCGACGCCGCGCTGGCGCTGGTCATCCTCGATGCGGAGATGATCGACCGCGCCCGCGAACCGGCGGAGATCACCGCCCTCCACCAACAGCAGATCCCGCGCAACTGGGCCTATGCGGTGCAGACCGCCCGCCACGCCGCCAACCGCATTTTCGAGGTGGCCGGCGGCAGCGCGATCTATGACGGTCATCCTATGCAGCGCATGTTCCGCGACGTGAACGCGGCCGCGCAACATTTCGCCTTCACCTGGGACCGCGCCATGACCAATTACGGGCGGGAACTTGCGGGGCTGAAGCCGGCTTCCTTCGCGATGCCGCGGAGGAAATAGTCAGTGGAGGCCCGGTCCCTCGAGCGAACCGATGCCGACATCCGGAACCGTTACGACACTCTTTCGGCTGCGCTGCACTGGCTGACGGCGGGCCTCGTCATCTCGGCCATCGTGATCGCTTTATGGGCGGATCGCGCCGGCCGGGATCTTGGCCTGCAGCTCATCTTCCTACACAAGTCGCTGGGCCTGACTATCTTCGCGGTGGTCGTCGTGCGGATAGGCTGGCGTCTGTTCCACCGTGCACCACCATACTCGCTGCCCCTGCCGATGTGGCAGCGGATCGTGTCCTGGATCGTGCACTATTCGCTCTACGCGTTGATGCTGGCCTTGCCGATCACCGGCTACCTGCTGAGCACCAAGAGCATGTTCCCGCTCGAATGGTTCGGCAACGAAATCCCCAAGGCGCCGGTCTCCGATGAAACCGCCGAAGCCGCGGATGCGGCGCATGGCTGGCTGAGCTGGGTTGCCATCTGGATGGTCGTGCTGCACGTCTCCGCGGCGCTGTGGCACCAGTTCGGCATGCGGGACCGATTGATCGCCCGGATGAATCCCTTCTCCACATAAGGCAGCTCAGGAACGCCGCCCTCCCGCTCAAGGCCAGACGGCTTGGAGCCGACGAAGGGCAGCGTGTAAACCATCCGCATGCCATTCTGGCCGAAAAAGCCGGCGGGAACGGAGCGGGCGATCCGATAGGCCGCGCCGACATCGGGTCAGCACCGCGTCGTCGAGGTGCGCCGGGCGGTTGCTGCCGTTCACCAGCGCGGCGCCATGCCCGCCTCTTCCACATAGGATTCCACCCGCTCCAGCTGGCGCTCGCCACTGGGCTGTGGCTCGCCTCCCGATGCACGCAGGCGAGGTTCAATACGCCGGGCGGCACGCCGGCTTCCTCCGCTGCCTCAGCAAGCAAGTAACCCCCATGGGGCGTATCCGCCTTCATAACCACCGCGCGACCCGCGGCCAGCGCGTGACCAGCTTGGCTGCCATGACTGTAAAGGCCGGTTCCATGGTGCGATGGCTGCGACCACCCCGACGGCTCCGCGGCGATAATGGCGGCCCGCGCGGTCACACTGGGCACGCATTCGACGAAGCGGAGCTCGCCCATCAACTCGACCATGTGCCTGGAGGTCAGGGCTCCCACCGAGCCGAGCATAGGGGCCGAGCTTGCCAGCCCGCCGATCTGCAGCGTCCACCCGGAGCCAGCCCCGGTTCGCGCCGTTCGATCGCTTCGCCCATTCGGCGCAGGATCGCCCGTCGCTCCGCGACGTTCATGCGCGGCCATGCCCTTTGTCGAATGCCCGCCGCGCCGCGGCCACCGCACGCTCCATGTCGCGCTCGTCCGCTTCGACGGCGCTACCGAACACCGCTTCGGTGTCGCGTGAGACGATCTCGATCGACCATCCGCCCTGCACTTCGACCCACTGGCCGGCGATGAACAGCCTGTCGGGATTGGCGATGCCGAGCTCGCGGGCGGCGTTGAGTCGATGGCCTGGACCATGGCTGTACTGGCCCTTCTCAGCGCGGAGGCGCGAGCAGCGCGAGGCTACTCCACTCGACGATTCCCGCCGCCATTAGGATCGCCCAGATCGTCGACATTGCGCCGACCGTGTAGCTGAGCCAGCGCAGGATCGCCTTGAGCCACCCCGCCTCAAACACGCTCTCCCATCCCGGCGTCGTGCCCTCCGGCCGCACCACGAACAGGCGCCGGTAATCCTCGAAATACTCGCTCATCAGATATGCCTGCATCACGAACACGCCCGCCCCGAAGAACAGCATGTCGAGGAAGCTCGCCCACAGCGCCGCGCCCGAAAGCTCGCCGGCAAGGAATGGTCCGAGATTGGCGAGGAAGGGGAACAGGTCGAGCAGGAAGGTCATCAGGATGACAGGAAAGCTCAGCACCAGCATCAGCACCGCGTAGCGATTGAACAGCAGGGCCAGGGCAAGGAGGATCTCCAGCACCTTGGCGGTCGAGAACATCCAGCCGGATTCGACAAGAACGCGCAGGATCTCGTGCTTGACCGGCCCCTGGATCGGCTCGTTGATGTTGGGGAACGGCAGGATCTTGATCCACCAGTTGATGCCCGACATCAGCGACTGGATGCCCAGCAGCCAACGCACCGCGACGAGCGCGAAACCTCTGTCGTTTGGCAAAAATTCCGGCATTCCGTACCTCTCCGCTGCCCTAATTACCGACCGATTTTATATCTTATTGGTAGACGATCGTCGGCAGCTCGGCTAGCCTCTCTCGCAGCAGGCGGGGCGGTGATCCCGCGGAGCAATGGTGGGGAGGAGCTGGGCAATGTGGCGCGTGATCGAGAAGTACTTCGTCACCTTCTGCCGGTTCTACCTGGGCGGGTTCAACCTCATCTCGGGGCTCAACTACTTCGTCCTGTTCTGGCCGCAGCCGAGAATTGAGGATTCGATCGGCAACGAATACGTGCTGGCCGCGATGGACCTGAACCTGTTCACCTACGCCAAGATCTTCGAGATCGTCGGCGGGGCGACGCTGGTCTTCAACCGCTTCGTCCCCCTCGGGCTCATGCTGCTGATGCCGGTGACGGTGAACATCTTCCTCGTCAACGTGCCCTGGTCGCCGCTGCCGCATGTGCAGCTGTCGGTGACGCGCAACATGGTGATGCACCTGATCCTGCTCGCCGCCTATGCCAACTACTTCTATCCGATGCTGAAGTTCAGGACCACGCCCCAGCCCGTCTGGCGCGATCCGTCCCGCATCGGCAAGGCTCTGTAGAGGAGGACGCCGCATGGCAAACTTCAACTTCGTGATCGACGGCGCGACCGACATGATGAGCCTGAACCCGCTCGAGATGACCAATTTCGAGATGATGGGGACCATCTTCGGCATCGGCGGAATCCTGTTCACGCTGCTGCTCTCCCGAATTGGCGCGCGGCGGCAGCCCGCGCACGAGTTCGAGGCGCGGGAGACGGCAGACGACGCGATCGACCAGTATCCCTGACGTGCCGCCCTCCGGCGGGGTGCCGAAGCACCCGCGACGGCGAGATGGAGGATCCTGCGGTTGAGGCGCTTCCTGGCACTCGAGAGCCGGGACATCGTGACGGTGGTGTCCGCCTCGATGTTCATGGTGCAGCTCGATGCCTCGGTACTGGCCGTCGCGTTGCCGCAGATCGCCGCCCATTTCGGCCGGCCGATCGTCTCGCTCAGCCTGGCGATCACGATCTATCTCATGATGCTGGTGGCGGTGTTGCCGGTCAGCGGCTGGGTCGCCGATCGGTTCGGGCCGCGCCGGATCTTCCAGCTGGCGACGCTCGGCTTCGGGCTGTTCTCGCTGCTCTGCGCACTGGCGTCGACCTTCTGGCTGTTCATCCTCGCGCGCGCTTTGCAAGGCGCGTGCGCGGCCCTGATGACTCCCGTCGCCCGGCTGATCCTGCTCAAGCGCACCAGCAAGGCGGAGCTGGTGGACGCGCTGGCGATCACCGCCATGCCGATGCTGGTAGCGCCGACGCTTGGGCCCTCCATCGGCGGCTTCATCGTCGATTACGGCCGGTGGGAGTACATCTTCCTGCTCAACGTGCCGGTCGCGCTCGCACTCGTAGCTCTGACCCGCTGGCGCCTTCCCGAAGTCGAGCTGGTCCAGCCGGCAAGGCTGGACTGGCGGGGCGCGCTTCTGCTGAGCGCCGCGTTAATCGCGCTTCTCACCGGCCTCGACCGCCTGGCGAGCGATGCGGTCGGCGCGCTGCCCTGGGGGCTGCTCGTGGCGGGAGCGGCTCTCGCTTCGCTGACGCTGCGGCACCTGCGCGCCCATCCCCATCCGATCGTCTCGCTCGAACCGCTCAGGATCGCCGCCTTCCGCACCACCGCGATCGGCGCGGGGGCGATGGTCCGCGTTCCCGCGCGGGCCATCCTGTTCGCACTTCCGCTGATGTTCCAGATGGGCTTCGGCTTCAGCCCCTTCATCGCCGGCCTGTTGCTTATGGCGCTGAATGCCGGCGATCTCGTCACCAAGCCTATCGTCCGGCCAATGTTCGACCGCCTTGGCTACCGCCGCGCGGTGGTGGGGGGGAGCCTGGCGGGGTTGTCGGGACTGCTGGTCATCGCCGCCGCGGGGTCGGAGCCGGTCTGGCTCTCCGTCATCCTGGCCGCTCTGGTGCTCGCGGGCTTCTCCCGCTCGATCGTCTTCACCGGCATGGCCTCGCTGACCTTCTCAAGCCTCGGCAGCAGGGACATGACCTCGGGGAACGTGCTGGCGAGCATCTCCATGCAGCTGTTCAACGCCACGGCGATCTCGGGCGCGGCGCTCATCCTCGGCCTGACGGCACAGGCGCACGGGGAGGGGGAGCCCGGTCTGGCGGATTTCCGCATCACGCTGCTGGTGGTGACGCTGCTGGGCCTCGCGGCAACCCTGGCGCTCAGCCGGCGGATCCCAGACGATCTGCGCGAAGTGCATCTGGAAGAGGCGACATAGGTTGCGCGCCTTCGGACGGATTGTTATACACTTTGAGATACCAATAAGGACACAAGGGAGAAACTCGGATGCGCCGCTTCATCGTCGCAGGCCTGATCGCCGGCTCGGCGCTCGCAAGCGCTGCCTGCGCCCAGGCGCAGCAGGGCATCGCTAGCAATGCCGATGCAACGCTCTCTGACCTTGAGATCGCCGCCATCCAGCAGGCATGCGAGACGGTTTCGATCCAGTACGCACACTACCTCGACGGCAAGGACTGGCAAAACCTCCCCAACGCCTTTGCCCCGAACGGGGTGTGGGAAGTCCTCTCCAGCCGGATGGAGGGGCCGGAGCAGATTCGCGAATATTGGCACTCTCGCACCGCCGATTGGGCCCCCACCCATGGCCGGCTGCACCAGATCTCCAGCCAGGTGATCGAGGTGATCGACCGCGAACACGCCCGCGGCACTTCCATGGTGGTGGTCTATTTCTTCGACACGGCGGAAGGGGCGAACGAGCAACTCGTTCCGTCCCTCATCGCCAAGAACCATGACGAGTTCGTCCGCACGGCTGACGGCTGGAAAATCGCCCACCGCCGCATCGAACGCATCGCCGACGTCCACCAGTAAAATTAACCTTCCAGATCGGAGACCTCTCGATGCGTCACAGCACCGACCGTATCCTTTGCACCCATGCCGGCCGGCTATCCGCCTCCCTGCGCGAATTCGAGCCGCTCGATCTCAAGGTCGGCCGCGGCGAGGCGCCGGAGGACGAAGCCTATGCCCAGATGAAGCAGCGCGCCATCGAGGATGTTGTGCAGCACCAGATCGACATGGGGCTCGACGTCATCTCCGACGGCGAGCTCGGCCGCCGGCGCGATTTTGCGTACTACTCCAAGCGCATGGGTGGAATCGAGCAGCGCGACCTCAGGGAAGGCGAAGTCGGCGCGACCGTGTTCAAATCGCGCGAACGCGACAGCTTCGCCGAATATTATTCCGAGGTTGATTCGAAGCGCCCGGCGGTCGCGCGGCCGAAGAAGATCGTCTGCACCGGACCGCTCGAGAGCAAGAGCCTCGACACGCTCGCGGACGAGATCGCCGCCTTCAAGCAGGCGCTGAGCGGGCGCGATGACGTGGAGGCTTTCTTCCCGGTGATCGCCCCCGGCTGGCTCGACCACTTCATCTTCAACGAATATTTCGACAAGGAAGACGACTTTATCGAGGCGCTGGCCGAGGTGATGCGCCCCGAATACGAGGCGGTGGTCGATGCCGGGCTGATCGTCCAGATCGACGATCCGGGCCTCGCCGATTCGTATCCGACGATCTACCCCAAGCCCACGATCGACGAATACCGCCGCTATGCGAAGATTCGCGTGGATGCCCTGAACCACGCGCTGCGCAACATCCCGGCCGAGCGGGTCCGCTATCATTGCTGCTGGGGTAGCTGGGTGGGCCCCCATTCGGAGGACATCCCGCTCAAGCACATCGTCGATCTGATGCTCAGCCTCAACATCCAGGGCTACAGCGTGGAGGCAGGTAATGTGCAGCACGAGCACGAATGGCGCGTGTTCGAGACAACCAAGTTGCCTGCGGGCAAGATCGTCATTCCTGGCGTCGTCAGCCACAAGACCGAGGTAGTCGAGCACCCCGAGCTCGTGGCCGAGCGGCTGGTCCGCTATGCCAACCTGGTCGGGCGGGAGAATGTACAGGCCGGCACCGATTGCGGCATGGGCCTGGGCCGCGTGCATCACGAGATCGGCTGGGCCAAGATCGCCAACATGGTCGAAGGCGCCCGCCTCGCCTCCGAGCAATTGTGGTGACGGCGAGCGGGACCGGCACGGTGCGCGCGCTCCCCATGCCGCGCGCGATCTACGTGCTGGTCCTGCTCTGCCTGGTGAACGCGTTCAGCTATCTCGATCGCAACATGATCGGGCTTGTCCTTCCGCAGATGACGGCGGAGCTGGCGCTGTCGGACACGGTCACGGGACTCGTCGCCGGCCTGCCCTTCGCACTCTGCTATGCGACTTGCGCGATTCCCGCGGCCTGGATCGCCGACAACAGCCATCGGCGCAACCTGCTGGCCGCCGCGCTGACGGTCTGGAGCACGATCACTATGCTGACTGGGCTGGTGCAGAGCGGCTGGCAGCTTGCGCTCGCCCGCTTCGGACTGGGGGCGGGAGAATCCGCAGGCCATCCGTCGACCTCTTCATTGGTGGCGGACATGTTCAGCGCGGAGAGTCGCACCGCCGCCTTCGCCGCCATCGCGGCTTCGGCTTATCTCGGGCCGCTGTTCGGCTTCCCGGTCATCGGCTGGATCCTGGCGGAGCATGGCTGGCGGAGCGCCTTCTTCGCCATGGGGCTTGGCGGGCTGCTGATCGCTGCCCTGCTGATGCTGACCGTGCGCGAGCCGGCCCGCGGCCCGAGGCCAGCTGACGAGATCGGCGCGAAGAGCGCCGGTTTCGTGCGCGGTGTCAGACGGCTGCTGTCGACCCGGTCATACCGCTACGTGATCTTCGCCGGCGGCTTCAACGCCATCAACCAGGGCGCCCACCTGACCTGGGGGCCAACCTTCCTCGACCGGGTGCACGAGCTGGGGCCGCAAGAGATTGGCTTCTATTTCGGCACGCTGCGCGGTGCGGCGGGCCTGCTGGGCGCGTTGCTCGCCGGGGTGGTGGTCGGCGCGATGGTCCGCAAGGACGCGACCTGGCAAATCCGCGCGCCCATCGTGGTCGCCGCGCTGCCCTTCCTTTCCGACGCGCTATTCCTCCTCGCGCGAGATCCGCTGCTGTGGCAGGCCGGGCTGGCCCTGACCGCGCTGTTCACCGCCGTCGCCATTGCGCTCAGCTATCCGCTCTACGTTAATATTGCGCCGCCGCATCTGCGGGCGCAGGCGGCCGCCTTCTACTTCCTTGTAGCCAGCCTGATGGGGATCATCCTCGGCCCGTTCAGCGTGGGCGCGCTGACGGACTTGCTGGCGGACCGGGCGGGAGAGCAGGCGATCACCTGGGCCATGCTGATCGCCTCCTCCTCGGCGCTGGTATCCGCGCTGCTGCTGCTGCTCGCAAAGTCGAGCTGGATCGCCGACGCCCGGCTGGCGGAGGCCAGCTGATGTCAGGCCCGGGGCGACAGCAGCACCTTGCCGAGGCCCTGGCGGCTCGCCACCCGGCGGTGCGCTTCAGCCGCGGCGGAGAGCGGCAGGATCTCGTCGACCAGCACCCGGAACCTGCCGACGGCCGCCGCGTCCAGGCTAGCCACCACGTCCTCATGCGTGAAGCCCAGGCTGCCCATCACGGAGAGCTGGTAGAGGTAGAGCCGCTTCACATCGAGCGTGACCTCGCCCCCGCCATGGCTGCCCGCCGTCACCAGCCGCCCGCGCCGAGCGATGGCGTGGAAGGCCTTGGGAAAGAGCACGGGGTCGGCGATGTTCTCGAAGACGAGGTCCACGCCGCGCCCTCCGGTCAGCTCCAGCACACGCTGCGTCAGGTCTTCGGCCCGGTAATCGATGCCGTGGTCGGCGCCGAGCTCCAGCGCCGCCTGGACCCGGTCGGACGCGCCGGCCCCGGCGATCACCGTTGCGCCAAGGTGCCTGGCGATCTGCACGCCCGCGCTGCCGAGCCCGCCCGAGGCTCCCATGACGAGAACGCTTTCGCCGGCCTTCAACTGCCCCCGGTCGCGAAGAAGATTGTAGGCCTGCGGCGCATGGCGCGCGACGATCGTTGCGGTTGCGAAGTCGAGTCCGTCGGGGATCGGCACGGCCGCCTCGGCCGGCAGCCTCACGAATTCGGCATAGCCGCCCAGATGTTGCATACCGACCGCGTCCAGCGGGCCGACCGGCTTGCTGCGCCACGGTGTGGTGACGACGCGGGTGCCAACGGTGCGGTCGGTCACGCCCGCCCCGACCTCGACGATCACGCCGGAGGGATCGACTCCGAGGATGTGCGGGAGCCTGATGGGCGCACCGTAATCACCCGCCCGCACCACCAGGTCGAGCGTGCGATTGACGGAAACGGCGTGGACCTCCACCAGCACCTCTCCCGGCCTCGGGACTGGCCTGGGAAATCTTTCGTAGGAGAGGACCTCCGGCCCGCCGAACTGGTGCATGACGACGGCGTTCATCTGGCTCATCGGACGTGTCCTCCTGCTCGATCACGGGTGCGTGCATGATCCCGGTTCGACCATCGGACGTGGAATCGCAAGGCAAATTGCCTAACAATATCGCGCATGACGGCATGGCGCTGCCTGAGGCCGCGCGGCTTCTGGCCGATCGGATCGCGGGCATGTGTCGTGAGACAGGAGCGATCCTGGTGGGACTGAACGGAGCACAGGGTTCGGGCAAGTCGACGATGGCGCAGGCGGTGACCGAAGCGCTGCCGTCGCGCCACGGCCTGTCCTCGCTCACCCTGTCGCTGGACGATTTCTATCTCCCGAAGGCCGATCGCAAGCGCCTTGCAAGCCAGGTGCATCCGCTTTGCATCACGCGCGGAGTGCCGGGCACGCACGATCTGCCGCTGATGCGCGCCA
>Ga0210040_10007397_pt1 | contig 13305 bp, 11 predicted proteins | sample CryGeyCG12114_NA_FD_185462 | JGI IMG/M metagenome (GOLD analysis project Ga0210040, IMG submission 185462) | Groundwater microbial communities from aquifer - Crystal Geyser CG19_WC_8/21/14_NA (SPAdes) (version 2) | ecosystem: Environmental > Aquatic > Deep subsurface > Groundwater | place: USA... | reverse complement strand
CCGACGGCCCGCCGGCTGACGCGCCCCGCTCCCGCGCCCCCGCTCCCGCGCCCCCGCCCGGGCGCCCGCACCCGCCAGCAGACGACCGCCGTCGCCGACCCGCCCCGCGAGGAGACCCGTGCACGACACCACCGAGCAGATCGAGCAGCGCGTGGACCGGTTCGTGCGCGAGCGCATCGCCCCCGCCGTCGAGCGGCGAGCGACCCCCCTCGACGTCGAGGCCTGGGAGGTGCCGGGCGAGCCCGTGCCGTTCGCCGAGGCCGTGCAGCAGGCCTTCACCCCCGTCGACGTCGGCACCCCGTGGTCCCGGCCCTGGGGCACCACCTGGTTCCGCGCCGTCGGCCGCGTGCCCGACGGCTGGGGGGCCGAGGGCACGTCCCTGGAGGTGGAGGTGGACCTCGGCTTCACCGCCGGCCAGGCCGGCTTCCAGGCGGAGGGGCTGGTCTTCCGCCCGGACGGCACGGTCGTGAAGGGGCTCGAGCCGCTCAGCTCGTCCGTGCCGGTGACCGCGGCCGCCGGGGAGCGCGTCGACCTGTACGTCGAGGCGGCGTCGAACCCCGACATCGGCAGCCGTGACGTGCCCACCCCGCTGGGCGACCGGGCGACCGCCGGGACGGCCCCGCTGTACACCCTGCGGCGGCTCGACCTGGTGGAGCGGGACGTCGAGACCTACGCGCTGCTGCAGGACTGCTGGACGCTCGTCGGGCTGGTGCGCGAGCTGGACCCCACCTCCCCGCGGCGCGCCCGCGTGGTCCGGGCGCTGGACCGGATGGTCGACGCCGTGGACCCCGACGAGGTGGCGGCGACGGCGGCGCAGGGGCGAGCCGCCCTGGCCGAGGTCCTGGCCTCCCCCGCCCACGCCAGCGCCCACCGCGTCGTCGCCGTCGGCCACGCCCACATCGACTCGGCGTGGCTGTGGCCCACCCGGGAGACGGTCCGCAAGTGCGCCCGGACGTTCGCCAACGTGCTCGCGCTGATGGACGACTACCCGGGGTGGACCTTCGCCTGCTCCAGCGCGCAGCAGTACGCCTGGGTGCAGCGGCACTACCCCGAGCTGTTCGAGCGGCTTCGTGAGCGCGTGGCCGAGGGCCGGTTCGTGCCCGTCGGCGGCATGTGGGTCGAGAGCGACACCAACATGCCGGGCGGCGAGGCCCTCGTGCGCCAGTTCGTGCACGGCAAGGGGTACTTCCTGCGCGAGCTCGGCGTCGAGCCCACCGAGGTCTGGCTGCCCGACTCGTTCGGCTACAGCGCGGCGATGCCCCAGATCGCGCGGGCCGCCGGCTGCGACTCCTTCCTGACCCAGAAGATGTCGTGGAGCGAGACCAACCGGATGCCGCACCACTCCTTCCTCTGGGAGGGCATCGACGGGACGCGCATCTTCACCCACTTCCCCCCGGTGGACACCTACAACTCCGACCTGTCGGGTGCCGACCTCGCCCGCGCCCAGCGCCAGTTCGCGGAGAAGGCGGAGGCCGCCACCTCCCTCGTCCCCTTCGGCTTCGGGGACGGCGGCGGCGGGCCGACGCGCGAGATGCTCGAGGCGGCCGCGCGCACGGCCGACCTCGAGGGCTCCCCCGTGGTGGCCCTCGGCACGCCCGCGCAGTTCTTCGAGCGGGCGAAGGCCGAGCTGCCCGAGCCGGCCGTCTGGTCCGGCGAGATGTACCTCGAGCTGCACCGCGGCACCTACACGTCCCAGGTCGAGACCAAGCGCGGCAACCGGCGCAACGAGCACCTCCTGCGGGAGGCGGAGCTGTGGAGCAGCACGGCCACCGCGCGCGGGCTGCTCGAGTACCCCTACGACGACCTGCAGGAGGCGTGGGAGGCCGTGCTGCTGCTGCAGTTCCACGACATCCTCCCGGGGTCCTCGATCGCCTGGGTGCACGAGGAGGCCGAGCGGACCCACGCCCGGGTGACCCGGGGGCTGCAGGAGATCGTGTACCGCGCCCAGCGCGCGCTGGCCGGCGAGGGGGATCGGGAGGTCTGCTTCAACGCCGCTCCCGTCGACGTCGCCGGCGTCCCGGCGCTGGGGGCCGGCGAGGCACGCCCCGCCGCCCCCTGCGGGCCCGTGCCGGACGGGGACGGGTGGGTGCTCGAGAACGGCGCCGTCCGGGCCCGCTTCGACGCCGACGGCCTGCTCGTCTCCTTCGTCGACACCGCGGCGGCGCGAGAGGTCGTCCCCGCCGGCCAGGTCGCCGCGCTGCTGCAGGTCTTCCGCGACACGCCGACCCGGTGGGACGCGTGGGACGTCGACGTGCACTACCGGCAGGGCGTGGACGAGCTGCGCGAGGCCGTCGCCGTCGAGGTCGAGGCGGGCGCGCTCGTCGTCACGCGTGCCTTCCGCAGCTCCCGGTTCGTGCAGCGCTTCTGGCTCGAGGACGACCTCCCCGAGCTGCAGGTGGAGACGAGGACCGACTGGCACGAGCACGGGAAGCTCGTGAAGCTCGCCTTCCCGCTGGCCGTGCACGCCGACCGCGCGGCGTCCGAGGTGCAGTTCGGGCACGTCGAGCGGCCCACGCACGCCAACACGTCCTGGGACGCCGCCCGCTTCGAGACCGTCGCCCACCGGTGGGTGCACGTCGGCGAGCCCGGCTTCGGCGCGGCGGTCGCCAACGACGGGACGTACGGGCACGACGTGACGCGGGGGTGGTCCGACGACGGGGCGACGTTCGCCCTCGTCCGCGAGTCCCTGCTGCGGGGCCCCCGCTACCCCGACCCCGAGGCCGACCAGGGCGTGCACGTCCAGCGGACGACCCTCTGCGTGGCGCCGACCGTGCTCGACGCCGTCGCGGCGGGCTACCGCGCCAACCTCCCGCGGCGCGAGGTCCGCGGGGCGGGGCCCGTCGAGCCGCTCGTGCGCAGCTCCGACCCGGCGGTGGTCGTGGAGGCCGTCAAGCTCGCCGAGGACCGCTCGGGCGACCTCGTCGTCCGGCTCTACGAGGCCCGGGGCGGCCGGGCGAGGACCGCTGTCACCTTCGGCGTGCCCGTCTCCGCCGCGTGGACCACCGACCTGCTCGAGCGCGACCGCGGGCAGCAGCGGTGGGACGGCGACGGCGCGGTCGACCTCGAGCTGCGGCCCTTCGAGATCGTCACGCTCCGCGTCCGCCTCGCGCCGGCCGCAGCATGAGCGAGCGACACCGGCCTCCGAACGTCGTGGTGGTCCTCGCCGACGACCTCGGCTACTCGGACCTGGGCTGCTTCGGCGGCGAGATCAGCACCCCGCACCTGGACCGGCTGGCGGCCGACGGCCTGCGGATGACGTCCTACCTCACCACCCCGCGGTGCAGCCCGTCGCGAGCGGCGCTGCTGACCGGCCGGCACCCGCACTCGGTGGGGATCGGCGTCCTCACCACGGACGAGCGGCCCTGGGGGTACCGCGGCGCCCTGGACACCGCGGCCCCGACCCTGGCCGAGGAGCTCGGCGCGCAGGGCTACCGCACGGGCCTGGTCGGCAAGTGGCACCTGTCCTCGAGGACCGAGCAGCCCGACGAGACCTGGCCGACGCGCCGCGGCTTCGAGCACTTCTACGGGATCCTCCCCGGCTGCAGCAGCTACTACCAGCCACCGCTGGTGGAGGGCGAGACGCCGGTCGCCGAGGTCGCCGCCGACCCCGACTACTACATCACCGACGACCTGAGCGAGCGGGCCAGGCGGTTCGTCGCCGACGTCGAGCTCGACGACCGGCCCTTCTTCCTCTACCTCGCCTACACCGCCCCGCACTGGCCGCTGCACGCCCGCGAGGAGGACGTCGCCCGGTGCCGGGAGCGCTACCGCGCCGGCTGGGACGTGCTCCGGGAGCAGCGCGGCGCTCGGCAGCAGGAGCTGGGCGTGGCAGCGGCGGGGGCGCCCGGTGGTCGCGACCCCCTCGTGCCGGCGTGGGAGGAGGAGGAGCACCCCGACTGGCAGGTCGAGCGCATGGCGACCTACGCGGCCCAGGTCGAGGTGATGGACCGCGGGATCGGGACCCTCCTCCAGCAGCTGGAGGACTCCGGCGTGCGCGAGGACACCCTGGTGGTCTTCACCTCCGACAACGGCGGCTGCGCCGAGGAGCTGCCGACGGCGCCCACCTTCGGGACCGACATCTGCCCGCCCCGGACCAGAGCGGGCCACGAGGTCCGGGTGGGGAACTCGCCCGACCTGCGTCCCGGGCCGGAGGAGGGGTACAGCAGCTACGGACGCGGGTGGGCGCAGGTCTCGAACACCCCCTTCCGGCTGTACAAGCGATGGGTGCACGAGGGCGGCGTCGCGGCTCCTCTCATCGCCTCCTGGCCGCGGGCCATCGCTGCGGACGGCCTCGACGCCGCCCCGGCGCACGTCGTCGACCTCGCCGCCACCGTGCTCGAGGCGTGCGCCGTCGACGGCGCCGCCCGGGACGCCGAGCCGGACCCCACCGAGACCTCCGGGCGCAGCCTGCTGCCCCGCTGGACGGACCGGACGAGGCATGAGCCGGACCGCACCTTCTGCTGGGAGCACATCGGCAACGCCGCCGTCCGGCGCGGTCGGTGGAAGCTGGTCCGCGAGCGGGACGAGCCCTGGGAGCTGTACGACATCAGCGTCGACCGGGGGGAGACCACCGACCTCGCGGGGGGCGAGCCCGAGCTCGTGCGCGACCTGGAGGGTCGGTGGCAGCAGTGGGCCGACGCGAGCGGTGTCCTCCCCTGGGCCGCCGTCGTCGAGGGTCACGTCCGCCGTGGATCGCCCGCCTCGCGGGCGGAGGGGTGAGCCCCGGGCGTCGGGAACCACTGGCCTGGTCGTGGGGCCGGGTGGGCTGACCTGCGGCGTCTCACCGTCATGTCAGCGCCGTCGTCTCACGATCTCGTCGCGATCCCCACCCGGACCACCTCGACCGCCCGGACCCCGAGGCGACCGCCGGGGGCTGGTGGGAGCGGTCCTGCCCTCCGCCGGTGCTGGTCGCCGTCCCGAGCGCGTCACCTACCGACGCGGTGGTCTTGGCAGGACAGCCGGGCGACGGCGGGCAAGAGCTGGTCGACGGTCGCCGGCACCACCGGGGACGCCCCGTACGACGCACCTGCGCGGAATCATCATCCGGACAGGGCTAGCGGTGACGTCGCCGCGAGGCGCCGCCTCACCGCAGCCCTGACCCGCGGCGTCACCGGTAGAGGCTCGGCGGTCTCAGGGGATCGTCGGCTACTTGGGACAGGTCTGGCGCTGTGACGTCCGGCGGGTCATCACCACGGGGTGGTGCCGTGGCGGTCGATGAAGCGGCCGCTGGGTCCGGTGGTGTCCAGGGCCGCGGTCACGATGGCCTGCGCGCCCTTGGCGACGCTGTGCCCGGCGCCGCCGGTGAACTCGGTGGCGGTCAGCCCGGGGTCCACCGCGGTCACCAGGACGTCCGGGAGTGCCTTGGCGTACTGGACGGTCAGCATGTTCAGCGCTGCCTTGGATGCCGGGTAGGGCAGGTGGGCGATGCCGGCGTAGACCTCGTCGGTGCTCTGCAGGGCCAGTGACCCCATCCCGGAGGAGACCATCACCAGCCGTGGACTGGCACCTCGGCGCAGCAGCGGCAGGAACGCCTGGGTGACCCGGACCGGTCCCAGGACGTTGGTCGCCAGGACGTCGGTGAAGTCCCCAGGCCCGACCTCGGCGGCCGGGGCCCACGTGCCGGGGACGCCGGCGTTGTTGACCAGGACGTCCAGGGACCCGACGGCCTCCCGGACGTGCGCCGCGGCCGCGGCCACGGACGCGTCGTCGGTGACGTCCAGGGCGATCGGGCGGATGTCGCCGCTGGCACCGGTCTCACGCAGCCGTGCGGCGAGCTCGTCGGGTCGACGCGCGCCGGCGAAGACGGTCGCCCCCGTGGCGGCGAGCTCGGAGGTGGTGCGGGCGCCCATCCCGCGGGAGGCACCGGTGATCAGCACGGTGGTCATGGGCCCACCGTGGCGCCGGGTGGTGGGGTGAGCCAGGGACGCCCTCGCGGAGGACCAGCAGTACCAGGACCTACGCCGTCGTCGGCTGACCCGGGGAGCGGTGGTCACTCCGAGGTCGGGACACTCGTGCCGTGACGGCAGGTGATCCTTCTGAGCTGGCGTCGGCGGTGCGGCAGTGGCGGGAGCGGTTGGCGCCGGGCGACGTCGGCCTGCCCGACGGGTCGGCCCGGCGGCGCACCCCCGGTCTGCGGCGCGAGGAGGTCGCCCAGCTGGCGGGGCTGTCGGTCGACTACGTCGTGCGCCTGGAGCAGGGACGTGGGCCGCACCCCTCGACCTCGGTCCTGTCGGCGCTGAGCTCGGCGCTGCGCCTGTCACGGCCGGAGACCGAGCACCTGTTCGCCCTCGCCGGGACCGCGCTGCCCGGGACCGCCCTGCCCGCCACGGACGGCATCAGCGACGTGGTGCGCCCCTCGGTGCTGCGGCTGCTCGCCCGGTTGGACGACCTACCCGCCATGGTGGTCAACGCACGTGGTGACGTCCTGGCCTGGAACGACCTGGCCGCCGCCGTGCTGGGAGACCTCTCGACGGTGCCCGCGGTACGCCGCACCCACCTGTGGCTGCACTTCGTCGCCGAGGAGACCTTCCCGTCCCGGCTGGTCACCGAAGGGGACGAGGGCGCGCGGCTCGACCGTGCCACCGTCGCCCAGGCCCGCGCCGCGCTGGCCCGCTACCCCCACGACGCCCGGCTGCGCCGCACGGTCGCCGAGCTCCGGGAGCGGGTGCCTCGCTTCGCCCGGCTGTGGGACCAGCGGCCGCTGGAGTACCGCCACAGCGACGTCAAGAGCTACGACGTGCCCGGCGTCGGCCGCATCACCCTGGACTGCGAGAGCCTCGCGGTACCCGACGACGACCAGACGCTGGTGGTCTACTCCGCCGCACCGGGTGGCCCGGACGCCGACAAGCTCGAGCTCGTGAGAGCTCTCACCTCCCGATGCTGAGCGGCCGATCTCGTGATCTTCAGCACTGCCTCGGTCGACGGTCGGTGTTGGAGACGGCCAGGCGGCCTCGCTGCTCACGTCCCAGGGCGACATCAGCGCACCGCGAGTACATGGTCCCCGCAGAGGTTCACTGCTGATGCACGTCGAGCTGCGTGCGGAAGAAGGTGGTGGTCTCCGCGAGCATCCTGCCCACCCGTTCGACGGGCTTGCTGGAGTAGAAGCCGTGGTCGGCCTGCTCGTACTGCCGGTAGACGGTGGTGACGCCGGCGTCCTGGAGCACGCGAGCCAGCTCCGCGCCCTCGGGCGCCAGGGTGTCGTGCTCGCCGGTCTGGATGAGCGTGGGCGGCATGGCGTCGGCCAGGCGCGCGTCGTATCGAGGCGACGCCAACGCTTCTCGCCGTCGCTCGGCGTCGGGGAGGTACGCCCAGGCCACGAGGCGCTGCACGAAGGGATTGATCGCAGCTCGGGGGATCGGTGAGGTGCGGTCGGTCCTGCTCATGTCGGTGACCGGGACGACCAGGGAGACGGCGAGAGGCCGCACGCCGCCGTCGCTGTGGATCTGCTGACACACGTTGATCGCCAGCTTGGAGCCTGCGCTGATCCCGGACAGCAGCAGCTTCGTCCCGTCCCATCCGTGTGCCTCACCTGATGCCTGGACCCACCCGGCGACGTCGTACATCTCCTCTTCCGCGACGGGGTAGCGCGCCTTCGGTGCAGTCGAGTAGTCGGGCAGCACGATCGCGGCGCCCAGCTCCGCCGCGAGGTAGCGCGCGATGTGGCGGTCCTGCTCCGGGTAGCGGTTCAAGAAGCCACCGCCGTGCAGCTGCATGATGACGGGTGGCCTCGCGTCCGCACGGCTCGTAGCCGACCAGCTGGGTCGGACCAGCAGGGCCTGGAGCGACCCGTGCCGGGTCGGGATGGTCAGCGAGGTCTCCTGCGGCAGCTCCGTCGTGGTGAGGCCCTTGGCGATCGGGGGCGTGTACCGCACCCGGGATCCCAGGGTGGCGAGGGCCCAGAAGGCCGGGTTGAACCTGCGACGACGCATCACGGTCTCCAAGAGCTGATAGTGCAGTGGCGTCCTCCGCCGGAGGCGGTCGGACGCTGAGGGAGCGGGGAAGTGCCCCGTGCCGCTGCGGACACCGGTGCCGGTGCCGCTGCCGGTGGGCACCGCCGTGCCGGGGGGTCAGGTCCGCCAGAACGGGTAGTCCGGCAGGTCGGGGACGTGCCGCGCGCTGGTGAGCAGCGTCGTGGCGGCGATGCCCCGGGCCGGGCCGGAGGAGGCGATGCGGTGCACGGCGCGCATGGCTGCCAGGCCGGCCCGCGTGGACGGGTGGAGCAGGCGGGCCCCGCCGGGCGGCAGGCCCTGGGCGCTGTCGGCGTACCGGCGCAAGAGCCCCTCGTACCGCGCGAACGCCTCCCGCGGGTCGTCACCCGCCTCGGACACGGTCCTGGCCAGCTCCCCTGCCAGGACGTGGGCGCCCACCAGGGACAGCGTGGTGCCCATGCCGGTGGGCCCTGAGCCCCACGCGGCGTCGCCGACCAGCGCCACCCGGCCCCCGCAGGATCTCCAGCTCCGCGGTCGGCCCGTCGCGGCCCTCCTGGCGGGGAGGGCCGCGGTGACGATGCCGTCCGTCTCGCCGACGCGCTGCAGCGGGATGCGTTCCAGGTCTCCTCCATTGATGCTCACGCCCCTGTCGCGGTACTGGGTCTCGTCGGGGAACACCAGCCGCCTGGTTCGTGAGCTGCGCCCCTCCGCCACCAGCACCAGTTCGTAGCGCTGACGGTGCGTCGTACACGTCGCGGTCGTCAAGGCCGATGGGCGAGGTGCTTGCGACGGCTGCGTCCCAGCTGGTGATCGACTGGGGAACGCCCTCGGCCGATGTCATCTGCGGTGCCGAGAGCAGCGTGGGTCAGTGGCGCGGGCGTGCCATCAGCTCGTTGACGTGGTCACCGGCGAAGGCGAGGTCACCATCAGGTGGGACGGGGTGAGCCTCGAGCGCTGAGCTGGCGACGAGGGCCTCGACCAGGGTTGCCGGCCCGCCGATGAGGGTGGAGTCGACGTCGATCTCGGTGGCAGGCACCAGGAGTGGTCCTGTGGCCACAGCAGGTTCGGGGACTGGCGCCACAGCCACTCCTCCGGCGACTTCTCGCGGACGTCGGCGGGGGTGCGCTGCCCCAGGACCTGGGCGGTGCGCAGCGGGCCGGTGAGCAGCAGGTACCGGCGGACGGGGAGCTCGAGCCGGGGACCGTCGAGGACCTCGGGTGGGGGAAGTGGCGTGGGGTCGCCGAGGAGGCGGCGGCGCCCTGGCCGTCGACCCGACCGAAGCCCTCCCACAGCGCCATGACGCAGTCCTGGTCGGGTGCGGTCCACGCCAGGAGGATGTCGAGCACCACTGCCAGGTCTGCGCCGGGCTCGGGTCCCCGGCCCTGCCGTTCCATGGTCGTGGTGCGCCTGGTGGAGCGGGTGCCGCTGATCGCTTGCCGCTGCATCAGCGTGCGTCCGGTCGCCCGGCAGACCGCCGCCCACGTCGTCTGGTCGTCGGACTCGTCGTGCCAGACGGGGTGCAGCACCCGGGCGCAGGCCTCCTACCCACCGGGCACCACGGCGGTGACCGGTGTCCCGCTGTCCTCACCCCACTCGGCCAGGGCTCACCGTGGCGTCTGCGCCACTGTCCGACGAGGGGGGCACCTCCCGCAGGTGCGGCGCTAAGGTTCAGCTCGTGCCGCGTTTCCGGATCCGCGAGGCCGCCGACCTGCTCGGCGTCAGCGACGACACGGTGCGCCGGTGGGTCGACACCGGCGCCCTGGCGGCCACCAAGGACGACGTCGGGCGGCTCGTCGTCGAGGGCGCCGAGCTGGCCGCCTACGCGCGCGAGCACGCGGCGGCCCCGGCGCCGGACCCCACCGGCGTCGCCCGCTCGGCGCGCAACCGCTTCGTCGGGCTCGTGACTCGCGTGGTCGTGGACGGCGTGATGGCGCAGGTGGAGGTCCAGTGCGGCCCCCACGCCGTCGTCTCGCTGATGAGCGCCGACGCCGCGCGCGAGCTGCAGCTCGAGCCGGGCCGGGTGGCCGTCGCCGTCGTGAAGGCGACGACCGTCGTCGTCGAGACCCCGCGGGGCGCCTCGTGAGGCCGCGCACCACGACCGTCGCCGCGACGGCCGCCCTCCTGGCCCTCACCGCCTGCAGCGCCCCGGGCGGCGGGGACGCACCGCCCGGCACCTCCCGCGCGGAGGCCACCGAGCCGGGCACCACGGCGCCGGACGACCTGTCCGGCACCCTCACCGTCTTCGCGGCGGCCTCGCTCACCGAGGTCGTCGACGAGCTGGCCACGACGATGGAGGCCCAGCACCCCGGGCTGAGCGTGCGCACCAGCTACGCCGGGTCCTCCGACCTCGCGGCCCAGGTCGAGGAGGGCGCTCCCGCGGACGTCTTCGCCTCCGCGGACGAGCCGACGATGCAGCGGGTGGTGGACGCCGGGCTCACGGCGGGGGACCCGGAGGTCTTCGCCACGAACACGCTCACCGTCGTCACCCCGCCCGACGACCCGGCCGGGATCGGCTCGTTCGCCGACCTCGCCCGCCCGGGCACCGACGTCGTCGTCTGCGCACCGCAGGTGCCGTGCGGCGCCGCCACCGAGCGCGTCGAGGAGGCCACCGGCGTCGCGCTGTCGCCGGTCAGCGAGGAGGGCTCGGTGACGGACGTGCTCGGCAAGGTCACGAGCGGGCAGGCCGACGCGGGCGTCGTCTACGCCACGGACGCCCGCCGCGCCGGGGACGCCGTCCGCGAGGTCGAGGTCCCCGAGGCGGAGGTCGCCGTCAACGCCTACCCCGTCGCCGTCCTGGCAGGCGCCGCCGAGCCCGACGCCGCCGCGGCCTTCGCCGGGCTGCTCACCGGCCCCGAGGGCCGGCAGGTGCTCGCGGACGCCGGCTTCGGACCGCCCGGGGGCTCGTGAGAGCCGCCCGCGCCCCGGGCCCCCGAGCCGGAGGCTCCCGCCCCGAGCGCACCAGCCGCACCGGAGGCGCCCGCCCCGGGCGCACCGGTGCCGCCGGCGCCGAGCTGCCGCGCTGGGTCCTCGTCCCCGCCGCCGTCGGTGCGCTGCTCGTGCTGCTGCCGCTCGCGGCGCTCGTCCTGCGGGTGCCGTGGGCAGAGCTCCCCGCGCTCCTGACCAGCGAGTCCTCCCGCGCCGCGCTGCTGCTGAGCCTGCGCACGGCGGCCGCGGCCACCGCCCTGTGCGTCGTGCTCGGCGTCCCGATGGCGCTCGTGCTGGCGCGCACGGAGCTGCCGGGGATGCGCGTGCTGCGCTCGCTGGTCCTGCTGCCGCTCGTGCTGCCGCCCGTCGTCGGCGGCCTCGCGCTGCTGTACGCCTTCGGGCGGCGCGGGCTGCTCGGGGGGCAGCTCGAGGCGCTCGGCGTCTCCGTCGCCTTCACCACCGCGGCGGTCGTGCTGGCGCAGACCTTCGTGGCGCTGCCCTTCCTCGTCGTCAGCCTCGAGGGCGCCCTGCGGACGGCCGGGCGCCGGCACGAGGAGGTCGCCGCCGTCCTCGGCGCCGGCCCGTGGACGGTGCTGCGCCGGGTCACCCTGCCGGTGGTGCTGCCCGGGCTCGTCGCCGGCGCCGTGCTGTCCTTCGCCCGCGCGCTGGGCGAGTTCGGCGCCACCCTGACCTTCGCGGGCAGCCTGCAGGGCACCACCCGCACGCTCCCGCTGGAGGTCTACCTGCAGCGCGAGACCGACCCGGACGCCGCCGTCGCGCTGGCGCTGCTGCTCGTGGTCGTCGCCGCGGCCGTCGTCGTGGCCGTGCGCGGGCGAGCCGTCCCGTGACGACCGGGACGAGCGCCCCCGCAGGCCTGCACCTCGACGCCGCCGTCCACGGGCGCGGCCTCGACGTGGACCTGACGGTGCGCCCCGGCGAGGTGGTCGCCCTCCTCGGCCCCAACGGCGCGGGCAAGTCGACGGCGCTCTCCCTGGTCGCCGGCCTGCTGCGCCCCGACCGCGGCCGCGTCGTGCTCGACGGCGAGGTGCTGGCCGGCAGCGGCGGCGACGGGGGGCCGCGCGCGTGGGTGCCGCCGCACCGCCGCCGGACGGCGCTGCTGGCGCAGGACCCGCTGCTGTTCGGGCACCTGTCCGCGCTGGACAACGCGGCCTTCGCCCCGCGGGCCCGGGGGGCGCGGCGCGCGGCCGCCCGGGCGCGCGCGGCCGGGTGGCTCGAGCGGGTGGGTGCCGGCGACCTCGCCGACCGGCGCCCGGCGCAGCTGTCGGGCGGCCAGGCGCAGCGGGTCGCCGTCGCCCGGGCGCTGGCCGCCGAGCCGCGCCTGCTCCTGCTCGACGAGCCCCTGGCCGCCCTGGACGTCGCCGCTGCCCCGGCGCTGCGCCAGCTGCTGCGCGAGGTGCTGCGCGCCGACGGCCGCTCGGCGCTCGTCGTCACCCACGACCCGCTGGACGTCCTCGCCCTCGCCGACCGCGCCGTCGTCGTCGACGGCGGGCGCGTCGTCGAGGAGGGCCCCGCGGCCGACGTCCTCGCCGCGCCCCGGACGCCGTTCCCGACGCGGCTGGCCGGGCTGGGGCGCCTGCGGGGCACCGCGGCGCCCGGGGGGCTCCGGCTGCCCTCGGGGCGGGTGCTGCCCGGGGCGCTGGCGCCCGGCTGCCGCGCGGGCGACCCCGCGGCCGCGGCCGTGCCCCCCTCCGCGCTCGCGCTCGCCCCGCCGGGGAGCGCCGGCGACCTCGTGCTCGAGGTCACCGCCGTCGAGCCCCGGGGCGAGGTGGTGCGCCTGCGCGGTGCGGACGAGGCCGGCTGGCCCGGCCCGGCCGCCGACGTCCCCCTGGCGGAGGCGGCGGCGCGCGGCGTCGGCCCCGGCCGCTGCGCGGTCGTCCTCGTCCCCGGGGCCGCCGGGGTGGTCGTGCGGCGCGACGCCTGAGCCGCTGGCTCTGCCGCCACAGCGCTCGACCGCGCCGCTCAGCCCTGCGCGCCGGACCCCGCGCTGCGCAGCGGGGGCACGCCGACGACCTCCACGGAGGACGGCGCCCCGACGGGGATGCCCGCCTCGTCGAAGCCCGCCAGCACCTGGCGCGCCATCGCGTCCTTGACCTCGCGCACGCCGCGGTGCGGCACGAGGAAGCGCACGGACAGCTCCAGCCACGACTCGGTCAGCCGCCAGTAGACGGCCGGGTCGAGCGAGGCGTCGGCCATGGCGTAGTGCGCGCGCATCCGCGCCAGAGCCCACTGCGCCTCCTCGTCCCCGACGACGGCGTGGTCGCGGGCGGCGGCCAGCAGCACCGCCTCCGCCCGCTGCCGGTCGGCCGTGTACGGCACCGCCAGCACGATCTCCTCCCACAGGTAGGGGAAGTCGCGCGTGTAGTTGGAGACCGGCTCCTGGAAGATCACGCCGTTGCTGACGCTGACCAGGCGCCCCGTGTACTGGCGGGCG
>Ga0210040_10007396_pt1 | contig 13306 bp, 6 predicted proteins | sample CryGeyCG12114_NA_FD_185462 | JGI IMG/M metagenome (GOLD analysis project Ga0210040, IMG submission 185462) | Groundwater microbial communities from aquifer - Crystal Geyser CG19_WC_8/21/14_NA (SPAdes) (version 2) | ecosystem: Environmental > Aquatic > Deep subsurface > Groundwater | place: USA... | reverse complement strand
TTTGCTCAAGGTAACGCGTTTTTTGAACTAGTTTAGGCAGTTGTGCGGTCAAAATCGTGACACACGGTTTTCCTAATTAAGACCAAATGGGAACAACTGAACAAATTATTGACATGGCTTTCTAATAATTTTGTGGATTCATGTTCAGTTGGTTAGATTCTACAGGATTTGGGAATTTATTCACGATATTTAATAATTTTCACAGTTTTATCAACGGTAGGTTGCATGCAGTTTCCTAAGACATTGACATTTTTTTACTACTTATCACTCAAACTGTTCAATACAAATCATTAATCATGGTTAAAAGGTAATATACATCATAGAAGTAGATATATATAATACATATAGGTAAGGTATATTGTATATTACTGGTAAACAATTGTTCAACTGGTAAGCATTGATAATTTTTCCCTTCAAATATTGTCTTTGAACGGATAAAATCTCTAAATGAACTCAAAGAAGAAGAATGTATGAAAAATCTCAAGTTTTTTTTTTTGTCAAAAAGTGATCTCCCGTCTTACAAAGTGTCTCATGCCAGCCAGGTCAAGGTACTGGAAAAACAAAGTTCCATTTCATTATTATTATTTTTCGGGGCTTTGTGCTCCGACCTTAATGGGACGAGCTTTACTATAACTACTATTCTTTCTAGTATAGCATTGTCTCATTCTTAAGGTGGCGATACATGAGCCCGAAATTACTGGTATAGTAGTTAGCTGGCCAAGAAAAAGAGAAACACAAAAGAGACAAAGATGGGTCACCTATGGATAATCCATTGGATTGCATCCCACGAAACGACATAAAAAGCAAACCAAAACTGTGGAAATCCTTTTTACTCTCGTTCTATTATGATTACAGTTTTTGGTGCTTACACAGAGCTCTGGAAAGTAGAAAAATCTTTGTCCCATTTTTGACATCTGAGTAAATGATGGTGTGCCGTCCTTTTACCTTTTATATTTCACGTGTGTCCCACCCTGACTGAGTCTGTAGCCATTTGGTTCCCAAAAATCCCTGCTACCATTAACAAAGATAGATGATCCATTACTCAAAACTATAGAAAAGTTAATGCGCCTACTGTACATGGCTACACACGTACTCTGTGTGTATACAATACAAAATGTTTAGTGTGCGCGGAAAAATATCTTTACTGGCACTAATGTATTAACTACCTACAGTCGCAGTCTACAGCACATATGTTATGCACAAAAATAATTTTAATGAAACTAATATTTCCTATACAGTTAGTTAGTTAATTAGTTACTATAACTTCCTAAAGTGTGCAGCGCAACTAGGAAAGAAATGGAAATTATACAGCTATAAGCAAACTAAAAATAGTGTATGATATTTTTCTATGCAAAAAGCAAACATTTACTTTAGCTCCCTGTGTTTAATAATACAGGGATGACTGGACTAGAGAGAATCCCTAAAGTAGCCACAAAAGTTCGACATTTATGATTGATGAGTTGCATTCGTTATAGAAATATTTTTGCCCATGTTTCATCATCGCGTCTAATGATTCACACTGCCAGTTTTCAGAGAGCCAGTAACAATGGGAGAGATTTTTGAGTATATATAGTAGTATGAATGCTCCAAATAAGACTGACTATAACGTATTACTCATCTATTTAGAGCGCGTACAATATATTAAATGACCATTTGATACCATTAGCTTGAGCAATAAGCTTGCAAGCATCATTTCTATTACAAGTTCTATCTATGCATAATACATTTAGTTAGTTAGTTAGTTTTGTGACCAGTATATGAATTTTCTTGAGTATAAAGTCAGTCCTTTTATTTCACAATTCGTTTCAATCCCGTATATTATCTTTTGTGTGCTCCCCAACTCTGTGATAATAATAATACGTACTGGTTCTCTGGTATCTATCTAATTGTAGATGAAAAATATAATGATCCTCAGAGGAGCGTTTCATAATGACTCTCTGTACATTCATATCCAAGCAAATGCAATGTCGCCACGAAAACTTGTATTCACGCCATGGTTTACCCCATACTCATCACAAGACTTGGATTTTTCTCACCAAATCCAATGTTACATGCCGTGCAGACAGTAGAATGCTATGCTACTTAAATTTTCGTAATGATATAATGGGGCGTGAATTAAATGACTACAACTTAAAACAGGGTGCAAAGCAACATTTTTGTAACATAAGTCAGTCATTGGAGCGCGCAAAAAAAAGACGAGCTTAAAAAATGTACAATTGAAATCACAAAGAAAAAATATAATGCAAGTTTAAGTACAGACTACTATAGTATACTGCTCGAGAAGAAACCATAACTTTTAGCAGTTAGTAGTTTCCATTCATTCTGGAATAAAAAAAAACACTAGAAACTCAAATCTTTTCGCCATTTCATTTCATCAGTGTGTTTGCTCCGCTCTCATGAATTTTTCTTTTACTCACCACCTTTTCTTTGATTAGGATTCTCGCCATTGTGACTTCTTTTTCCCTTGATTGTGACTGCACATGAAGGGAATTTTAAAAAGGTTTATTTAACTTGGCTCAAGAGCCAAAGAATTGGGAAGATCCTTGCACCATACTAACTATCCTATACCATTAATAGTAGTAGCCCCGGAACATTACTATTGCTAACGTTTCCATTTTTACATTTCATTTCATCTCTCATTTCATTATGCTTCCCCTCTGCAGTCGATACTTTTAGAGTTGAAAACACCATTGTAAACAAGACGGTATAAATATTACGTATACAACACAAGTGCGTGTATTTACTTAGGAAATAACAAAAATCCTATACGCATTGTGTTCTTCCACTGGCTCACTATGAACCACCACGTCAGACATTCTCTTATTGATCCTCATTTTTTCGTATACAAAATGAAATGCATTTTCTTGACGCAGGAAATGAGTAGGCTTTAAATAATGTTAGAGTGTCATTCCTTTTACATGCTTCCTTACTCACATTAGTTACCTATGTAAACACACACAATCGTGCATATATGTGGATAGCAAAAGTTTCAATCCAATATGTACTATATACGTGCATTAGAACGAAATACTATAACTAACTAACTAACTAACTAGATTGTGTGCTTGAGCAAATACGTAATTAGCGCAAGCAATTAAAAGGCAGGATTTACCAGCCACAGGGGATGGGTTCAGTAGACAATGTTGGCTAATGAGAAAGTGCGCATGAAGACAAAAAGGTGGTATAGTAGCCAAAATTCCTTCCTCTTTTTCTTGCCGGCATTGCGTGCACTGGGGAAAGAAAGAGAAGCTCATCAGAGCCAGTCCATGAGTTTGCGCTAATCACACAGACGTACTGCTGATTAGTTCCCTGTGCTATATGAGTTCAGCCCAACTCCCGCATCCACACACTAATGAATACAATTCTATGTGATGCACTCTGTGAAGCATACTTTGCAACTAATGGGACGGCAGGGTATGTTTTAATAATGACTGCCGAATGATAATAATTATGCGGTGGGATGAAAAATTTAGCTAAATCAGTAGACTGATGAGTTGCGAGAAAAAATTTTGCATACAAGAAAAAGAGTTTATTTGCCTTGGAGCTACAATTCTTGCTCACCACATGATTTTTTGTTTGCCTAAAGTTTTTTCACATTACGCCGTATAGCGTGTGTGTAGACTGAAAGAGAAGTGCTTAATAATTGAGGAAATTATTTTCAAAGCTTTTCCACAGCAAGCAAACAAATGCAACAGTGCAATTATTATTATTCTTTCCAAAGAGATTATGCATTAAGGAAAAGTTTAATGACCCTGTAGTTTGTGTTGTCCAGATTGGGCTCCCATTTTTTTTATAACCATTCGTTTCACGTGAAACTGAGTTGCTTTTATCTTTTTCTTATCATTATCTTGTAGCTTATAACTTATACAGATGCGTGAAATACAATTTGTATTTGCAATTTGTACAATCATAAATAATAATAATTACTTGCATCATTTATCAAAGACTGTCGTGATTTGGCATACTATCTCCCATTGAATTCGGGGCAAGGAACTTGTTTAATCAATCAGGAGCACGCAAAATATACTGTGGGTTTTAGTCAGCATAAAACAAGAAGAGTTTTTGAACTTTAACTACTATGACCATTAACACGTTCTTATCTGTACATTCATCTTCATTGACACTGGGTTGTGAACAAGGCGCAGTATTTCTTACCCCTGATTTGCATATGTGTGTGCTCTGGACTGTGTCTAATACCTAAGCTTGGCATAGCTAATGAGTAGAGATAAAGAAACTACGAAACTATCTGTTAGATTTTAACAATGGGCCATTCTGTTTATGCCTCAGTACAGAGCTGTCAGCTATAAAAGGAAGAAAACATTGAGAAATTGTCTGTTGTTTTCTTATCCTTCAAATACGGTCAATTCGCTTCATTTCGTAGTGTTTTAATCAAGTAGATGCAAAAACTTTAGTTTTGTCTTGAGTGGTTTTTGTATTTGCTATACTTTGGGGATTCAAGCAAATAATGCGTAGTATATTATCAAGTGTGCATGAATGGAGTGCCCATTGTAAGAATCTATTATCATGGTAGCAAATACTTGTGCATCTCATTATAGTTTCAGTGTGAGCCAGTATAATGAAAGCCATTAACCTGTTTACATTAATTCTGACTAGGCTGACAAGGCCTAGCTTCCATTACAAAATTACAAAGCTACTAGTGATCTGGTTTGCCACCCATTGTGGAAATTCTATTCCCCAGTTAGTATTATTACCATGATTATTTCATTTTAATTGCTTTGTGTGTTCACTGAGCATAAGATTTATAGAGCTATTACATGTACAAGGACATTTAGAATGTACACATATGGGCATTTTGGATCCAGAATTAAAATGAAATATTTATCTACTTGGTACATTATATACGGAGCATAATGCGAAGCAAAACTTAAATTCTAAACATCTCGTATTTAGCTACACAGGCACTTTTGTGAACATTCCATCCTTACCTACATCCATTGCATAATGTTTTCACACCAGACTACATGTTAGGATGCTATTGTGGTAAAGAATTAAAAAGACACATTTTTTCCTCACTGTGTGTGCACATGGACTTAATGAATTTTTCGGGCCCTTTCCCACGGTCTTTCCATGTTTTTGGAAACCCATTTGTTTTCACATGGATTACCTAACTGGCTTTATGAAAAGATCTAATAGTACACTAGCTAGGCATTATTTGTTGTTCACTTTGGGTCATTTCCATTTTCCGTTTTAAGCATTCTTACGACTTTTACAGTTTCTTTCAAGACCTCAGGTATGCACAAAGAGCTTAACTTGCCCGAATGTTTCCAGTGTGAAAGTAAGTGTGGTTCAATATATTCACCAGAGACCTCCACAATAACCATGTTTAGGTTAGTTAGTTTTAGTAGTGTGACCAGAGGACCATTCATTAGTCAGGATTCTTTTGTGATGCACTATATGTGCCAAACAAACCTGTTCCATGCATTGGACAATAGATTTTTTCCTCTAGCGTTCGGTCACCCATGCTGTGTTGCTGATGTTAGTGCAACACCTGCAACAGTCTCAATAATAATAATAATATTACTATTACTTACCTGAAACTCTCCAACTATTTATCCCCAAAAGGTACTGCTAGTTAGTTAGTTAGTTAGTTAGTTAGTATGAACAAAAATTTCCATTCATGAATTTCCCCTTACGATTTTTGGATACTTTTAGCCAGACAAGAAAATAAGAGTGAAAAATCCTGCACAAATTAAAACAATACAAAATTCCTTGTCTGGATCATTGTACTTTACCAAGATTCATTCACATCTTTCACATTTGTGGAGAATTTTACTCAGCCCGCAAAAAATATTAACTAACTAATCATAGGGTGCACACTGTGTGAATGAGTATACGTTTTTTTATGCGTACAGATGTGAAAAATTCAAATTAGTGGTTTCTACGTCCATAATTATTGCTGTAGTATGAAAAAATCAAGTACTGCGCATATTTCTTGAACCAATTATGCACGCACTAACTACAAGCTACAGATCGTTTTTTAACAAAAACGAACATCTGTACTGCTTTTGGTGCACATGATTTAGTTGGTAAGTTACTCCAATTATTTCCATCACTGACTATAGTGAAAAGCGACAAGAATAATTTGTTTTAGTTATAGTTAGTTAATAGATTTTGCATTCACAAGCTGTGCGCGTAGCTAAAGATATCTGAGAGGAAACAATGAATGACGGACCTAAGAACTTCATATACTACGGTATATAGGAAAATGAGTCCAAGTCATAGAATTATTTGAGCATAGAATGAGATTTGATGAGCTTGAATTTGGGTTGTTTCCCTCATTTATGAAAATTTTTACTCACCGACCACTCTCTAACTAACTAAATATAGGAAATGGGGCGGATGTGCAGATGATTCATGGGTAATTACGTTCTCCCTTGGAAGTCTCAAGGTGTCCATTATGAATGAGTCTATGGAGCACACACAGATCATCATTATATGATTAGTGCACACATAGAAAACATAGTAGTAAGTAAGTAATATGAGAGTCACACTGTAAAATGAATGAAACTGGTCAGTCAGTGGAAGTTAAAGCACTTTGACGCATCTCTCAGTCAGTGAAATGCATGGCATGAGGATTAAATTCACATACAACACACAATAATGGGCTATTGCTGCCAGAAATAGCAAAGTAACTCACTATTTATGCATAAGGAGTTGTTTTTCATGAAAATGTCATAAAAACTGAGCCCAGTCACAACTCTTAGGATCATTATTATAATCATCACATGGAAAAATGTCATAGAACGTAATTGGTCAGCACTTGGGATTCTTCACTATCGAGTTAGACACGGTCTGTTGACTTTTGAAAAGAAAGAAGTTTTTTTATCACAAATCTTGTATTATAATAATAATGGCTACATTTTTATGGCACATGTACATATGACCCTTTACTCTGGTTGTGCAAAACTTGTGTTATGCAAAATGTAAGTCTTTTGTGCATCCCCTGAGAGTGTGAACTCGCATTATATTGTCAGCAACGTTCCTATTATTTATAGAGAGTAAAAAATTATTCATATATATAATTTTGCGTTTCTGGAAAAATGTGTACACATTTTTATTGTTTACTCACTCCAGGCGAATCAAAAATGCATAGAGAGAACTGCAAGAGTTGCTGTCATTAATTATTCAGCAAATTTATATGACGACTATATAGTAGTAAAAAAAGTTGCGCACAGGATCAAATTGCTAGTCCAAGTTGTAATAAAAAAAAGTGTACTTTTATGATATGTTTTTTTCAGACAGACCCTTCTCTGTCTCTTCCCCTTTTTTGAGTGCCTGTTGTTAGCTGAGAGTATAGGAGTGAATGTGACATGTATGCGATTATTATTAGGAATATATATATAGTTGTTCATCCCACTCACCCTATACATGGAGATTCTTATTAGAATTCTCAAAAAGTCCATGACAGCATGCATTATTTTTTCTTTCTCCTTTTTATCACATTAATATCAAATAACAGGAGAAAAAAAATCACTTTCAACAGTAATTTTCCCTGCATACACTGGACATACATACATAATGTGTACATAGTGACTGAGGTTTTGAATATAAGAATCTGCTTGCAGACGTAGAGGATAATACAAGAGGTTTAAATGTGCGCAAGAATACATTAATTATTAATGATTTATGGATCATCGGACCAACTTTCCATTTTGTTTTATTATTGCCCTATGTGATGTGATAGAAATATTATAAAATACATATACAAACTTTCATTGCCAAATGGAATGGAAAGGATTGAAGCCCTTTGGGTAATAAGAGGGAGAGACAGTGGACAAGGGACAGATTCCGAGAGATGAGACAAGCTGCAACTTTTATGGGTCCCATATCATTAATACAACACAAGAAATGAGATGTATAGTACATGTATGAGGGTTGTTCAATATGGAGATATGTAGTATGTAAACATATTCTCCCCTAAAAAATTTGCTGGAGAAAAAAATCCATAAAAAAGTTAAGCAAGCAATTGGAAGTGGGATTCTTTATATAATATTTTCATACAAACTTTCAGTCTCCCTTCCTGAGTTAAGGATTTGTAGACAAAAATACATTTTATTCCAAACCTCATCATCATATAAGCTGTACATAATGCAACTTACTAGGAATTGCTATTTTTCCTTATAAGGCAGATAAAACCATCAGTGCTGCATGGACTATAGCTACTTGCGTCAATAATAGTCAGCCTGTCCGAAACACATACAAAGTACATAAACTAACTAACTACATATGGATTCCTATTACTATTATTGCCTGGCTCTTCCACCATTATTTTTGTATCACTCATTGTTATGGGTGCATCCTGCAGGAAAGTCATCGACCATAATGAGACTCATTTTATAATTGCATTATTAAACATGTATGCAATTCCGCTATGGCTCAGTGACTCCTGTAGAAACGACAAACATTGGGAGTGCTCATATTCAACCTGTACACTGCGATATACTAATACCCATCGCATTAATAATATTACAAAACCCTTTCACTAACCTTTTTAAATCCAAACAAGTGGATCGTCACAAGCAGTCATTTTGTACAAAAAAAAGTATGACGTGAGTCATACATTTTACCCTGCTTTGGGACTTGAGTAATCTTTTAGCTCACTAGTTTAGTTAGTTACAAAGGGTTAAAAAATGGGATCCGCTCATTGCTCACACTCTAATTTGTGTACATCTTTACAGTAAACGAAAGGGACGCAAATTATGAGAAATTAGATGCAACTGACTAACTTTATAACAAACTGCCTGTAAAAATTCCTCTCACATAGAAATAAAACTACTCTTACTTGATTAATCTTCACTCAACGTCCGATCAAATTATTATCATCTGACTTTCTTGGGCGAGAAACAATTAAGCCCTATTTGAGCCCCTGCAACAGTTGTTGTGTGTTCCGCTATAGTAATCTTTTAAGATTCTCATCACATAGTCCATTATTTGCTGGCAGAATCCCCCTTGTTCTTCTCATCAAGTCATTTCATCACATCCACATTACAAGGCCAAGTAAACAAGTCTGTATCACCCTAACTAACTAACTAACTAACTAACCAAGAAGGGGACAAGATGCTATACATGGTCTTAAGAGTGCGATAAGCCAGCCGTTAGTGGCCACTTTATTAGTGTAAACGACTCCTGTTTTATTGCTTGTGTTGTGATCCTATCTCCCCCCAAAAATGTACAAACAAATGCACACACACACACATGTCTGGGCACATAAAAAAGTGAACCAGGTGCATTGTTGTAGTTACAGTGAGTAACTGACCCGGGTGAAAAATTAAAGGTGCCGGGTGCATTATTAATTATCATTATCATCACAGCCCCTGTGATCACAGATTTAGAATCTCTTAGGCTAACTAACTAACTAACTTTAACCCTTTTAGTGTTGAGGTAGTCTCTTTTACTATGCACACCAGTGACTGATGATGATTAAAACTGAGGGCTATATGGCTAAGCGAGTGTTTTTTTTAGACTGCGGGACTCCATTCATGTTGACTGACAATGAGGATGGAACGTAACACAGTAGAGATTTAATTACCAAGGTTGTCATCCCTCTTTGTTTTCTTTGAGCTCACCCTGCTGAGTACTAATTTTTTCCATGCTGGCGGCAACCTGAATGAATGAGTGAACTGGGATCGTGCATTTTCCATATCCTTTTGTTCAGCCCTATATTGAGTGGCTCATTAAATCCTGACTGACTGACTACTATTTTTGTATGATATGGTGGTAGAAGCAGTAGTGAAAATCTTTTGTTTAAAATGCACAGAGCCTACCCCAATGCAGGCAAAGTTGAGGGCATATTATTATTAATAGGGAATTTATTAGTTCCTGCGGTATCTTTGGTTAGTAAGCAAGCAACCCAGAGTCAGATATAGATCTTCATATGGTTAGTTAACAAGGAATGATCATCTGGGATTTTCCCTCTCTTTGTTCCCAATCCAATAGACTAATGAAATAATATATTGAGCCCACTTGGAATGCACTCATGATAGGGTCCACCTTAGAGTCAGCACAAAATTATTGAGTGTATAGTTGGACTTGGGACGTACAGTACAAATGAGAACACTACATTTTCAAGTGTCGTAGGACAAAAAGGGTCCCTTTTGTTGTTGTCCGTTGGGAAAATAATTTCAAGGAAGGAATCATAATTATGATTAGTTGGCACAAGAAGAAGTGAGTGGGATTGAAATTATATTATTGATGAGTGGAAGGATTTCCTTTTGAAGGAGAAATATGATGAGAGAAAAGACTGCTCAAGTTCATTTGAAACAAGGCACGTACAGTGAGAGACATTTCATGCTTTATCTATCTTTCCTGGATGACATCAAGGGAACACTTGTTTTTGTCATGATTGGGAACAACCGTTTTCATCATCTCATTTTCTTCCCTGCACACACATGTCAACTGGCAACAAGAGGATGACTGATTCCATGTTACTAACTGGGAGACATAAACTCATACCTCATATGACAAAAGACGAAGATTAACCGAGAGAGAGAGAAAAAGACCGGACGCGTAGGATTGAGCCGGCCGCTTGGTGCATTAAATTATTTCAGAAACAACATTATTGGTGTTTTAAACGTCGATCACACAAATGGAAAAAATTCTTTATAATCTCGTATCAAAATTTTATTTTAGATACAAACGCACATCCATTTGCACGATAATTTGTAAACGAACATGGAAAAGTAGACAGAAGTAGAATTTAAGCACTATTTAGCTTTCCGGCTATTTAACCAGTGAGTTTTTTAACCTATTTCATTTTCCCTTAACATGGAACACATGTCCATCATCAAGTATTGTCTTGACGGCTGTTGATGAAATCCTAAAACTACTGTTTGTCTATGGACTAACTAACTAACCCAAGAAGACTAGAGTTGTACAGTGGCAAGAATATTTAGCGACTACTAACTAGACTCCCTGGAGTAAACTGTGGAAGCTCTAATAATGATAATAATAACGTAGTACATGGACTTGTTAAGATGGTCATTAGTGGCCACATAGAGCGGCCAATGTGCAATAAGTTCGTTCATATTATGCAATTCTCTGTGGACAAGTGGACAGCGATCAAATGGACGGGACCAGACTTCTACTAACGAACGAACGAACTAACTAACTAACTAACTGGCAATGTAATTTGGAATTCGCTATTGCTCTGGTTAAGTACTAGGGGAAACCTGGCAGGATCGGTCATTAGGGAATCAGGAACCACTCCTTTGCCTTTTACTTATTTAATGATGCGCATCCTAAAGTTTATACACTTTTTCGTTACTCGCGTAGTTGGACTGCAAAAGTAATAAGACCAAGGGAAGCTTCCAACATTTATTGTGTAGTTAGCCAAAGGTTAATTTTGGATGAGGCTCAAAATGTACGAGTAGTTTTTATTACAAAAGGATTTTCTTCCTGAGCGGTAAAAAAGGAAGCCATGTCAGGGAAAAGGGAAAGTGTCTAATTGAATTAGAGAAGGAAAAAGAAGAGCAGATCAGAAAAAGGCTTTTTTTCCAGCCTCATCTGACGCACAAGTGAACACCAAAGTGGCCAATTGAATCTCAACTTTCCCCTCTATGTATTAGAGTTGGTGGAGTTGGTAGTTAGTCAGTTGTTTAGTTACCAACTCTTTCTTGTCTTCTCCGTAGGGATATCATGACCTGAATTGGGAAAGAAAAGGTAGAAATTATTTCCCACTTGGTTTCTAGTTAGTTCCTCAAGACACGTGTGGCATCCATTGATTGTATTATCGATGCATTTTTCATGATTGTCAAAAATTTTGGTTCGTCATCCCCTCTAATTCTTAGTTAGAGATGTGGGGCCAGTCTACTTTATAGCTTCAGCTAACTAAAAGTGTCTGTGGATCCAATGTATCATTTTTCTTGCCTTGTTGAAAGTTATTTGTAATAAAGAATCAAAATGCTAAACTATACGTGCTCATATTCTTTAGGCATAAGGTAGGTAAGTCAGTCAGAGGCAGTTGTTAGTTTCGTCATTGGTTGACTTTTCTGATCTCTGTAAGACCAACTTTAGTAAGGATAATGAATAGTGACGATATCCTGTTGATCTTGGTATTTCAATGTATAGTTTCACATTGTGCATTCCTTTCTTCATATTTCTCATATATCTCTTCCCCTCCCTTCATCAGGTCGTAATAAGTTTGTGACTGAGACTTGAATGTGGATCGCATTTTAAAATGGACAACAATAGTGTTTGACATTTCTAAAGGGACTGTGTAGGGAACACGACAAGACCTTAATCGGCCCATATAACTTTTTTTAACGTCGTTTTTTCACACTCACTGACTGGTCTCATTTGTGGAGATTGCTCAACCATTCTCTAATCCAGTAATAATGTAATCATAAGAAGGTACATTTTCGTAGTCTGTTTGCTTGAACACAATAATTTTTTGTGGCTTCAAAAGCTATATTATGGTGGGTGGTCCAAATGAGTTTAGAGTCAACTTATGCTCCTTGAAATTAAAATATTATTGGTTTGCATTCTCTACCTGGAATTTGAAACTCTTTAGATTATTTATTAATGCGGAGTGAACCAATGCTGCCCTCACTACTTCCTTTGATAAACGTGATTGAAAGAAAATTCTACAACTCATCATCACATTTATGCGGGCCAAGAAATTCTTAAACCAGATATAAACTCAATGAATAATAGAGCCCAAAGAATTTCACATGTCAACTTCATATTCCATTTAACTAGACGTACTTGAGAAGATAGACAGCTTTTATTTGCTAGCATTGTAATAACAATAAAAAAAACATTTCCTTCTCAATCGATCTATGCATACCAATGAGTTTATGAGGTGTAGAGTGTTTGTAATATGTAAATTTCCCACTTCCTCTTCAATTGGATCCCATTCCATTTAGATTGTCTTTACAGTTCTATTAGCATTCTCATTCTTATTACTTACTACCACTACTTTCCTACCTATCGACTCCACACAGTATAGAAAAATTCCCGATTCACAATATTACATATAGAAACAGACCCCATTACATATTACTTAATCTATGCATGCAAATTTTAACGTACCCTTTTATGCCAAACAAGTTGAAAACAACATCAATTATTCGTACACACAAATCAAATAGCTTTTGACACACTGTTTTGTTTGTTTTGGCCGTTTCATAAACCACTAATTAATTGCTATTGAAGAAATAACTTTTCAAATGACAAAGAGCAAGTCTAATAACAATACTACTGCATAAGCAAACAACTGGCAGGCGTGATGAAAAAAAGTTCAATTTATCTTCCCATTGTTTTGTCAAGCAGCAAAGTCTCAGTATCT
>Ga0210040_10007395_pt1 | contig 13310 bp, 9 predicted proteins | sample CryGeyCG12114_NA_FD_185462 | JGI IMG/M metagenome (GOLD analysis project Ga0210040, IMG submission 185462) | Groundwater microbial communities from aquifer - Crystal Geyser CG19_WC_8/21/14_NA (SPAdes) (version 2) | ecosystem: Environmental > Aquatic > Deep subsurface > Groundwater | place: USA... | reverse complement strand
CTCGATCAGGGCGAGCACCTCGGGGCTGAGATCAATCTCCTCCAGCGTCAGCGTCGGGTCCGGCCGCAACTCGCCGCTGGCGAGCGCGCGAGTGTAGATCCCGTCGAACTGCTGGACGGCGCGGGTCAGCATCGCCGGCAGCTCCCCGGCGCTCGCGGCGCGCAGCGTGAAGGAGCCGAGCACGCGATTATCCGGCCCGTAGCGCGCGGTGAAGCGCCCTTCCACCGGCCCGCCCGGCCAGTCGTAGCGCAGCTCCGCGATCGGGATCAGCACGTCGGCGGCGCTGAACTGGTCGAGGATCTCGTTCCACCAGGTGCGGCTGCGACGCCCGGTCTGCCCATAAGTCAGCAGCAGCGATTGCCAGCCGGCACCGGTCGGGCGGACATAGTCGATCGCGCTCGCCCCGGTCTGGAACTCGGCCCAGGCGCGCTGCCACGGGTTGCGCACCTCAAACAATGTCTGCGTGCCGCCGGAGACAAGCACCGGCAGCGTCAGCATCGGGGCGGATCGCGCGCGCGCTCCCCCGCCGCCGAGCAGCCCGCCGGCCCGTGCACGGTCGAACACCACCCCCAGCGTGGCGATGTAGCGGCGCGGCCCCAACTGCTCGCGCTGGACGATGATGGCGGACACCAGCCGATCGAGCTGCGAATCGGGCAGGCTGGTCCCGCCGATCTTCTTCCAGGCCAGCCGCTGCGCCTCCGCCCAGCCGGCGCGGCGCGCCTCCTCCGCCGTGTCGCCGGTCGTGTTCACCTCGACATCCATCACCTCGATATCGGTGGTGCTGGCGACGGGCGCGATGCCGCGTTCACCCGCCACCTGCGCCCACAAAGCGGCGGCTAGCAACGTCAGCAGCAGGGTGCCCAGCAGCGCGAGCTGTCGGCGGCCGAACCTGCGGGGGCGTGGGAGGGAAAGGCTGTGCATCGGGGAAATCGCCGGCCTTGTGCCCAATGGCGAGTGGAAATCCAAGCGCGAATGACTAATGCGGCAGCCCTATGAACAGCGACGAACCTTCCGCCGAGAGCTACACCTATGCGCGAGCCGGGGTGTCGATCGACGCCGGCAACGCGCTCGTCCGGGCGATCGGCCCGCTGGTGAAGGCGACGCGGCGGCCGGGCGCGGATGCGGAGATCGGCGGCTTCGGCGGCTTCTTCGACCCGCGCGCGGCCGGCTATTCGGACCCGCTGCTGGTGGCGGCGAACGATGGCGTGGGCACCAAGCTGAAGCTGGCGATCGAAACCGGGCGGCACGATTCGGTCGGCATCGACCTGGTCGCCATGTGCGCCAACGATCTGATCGTGCAGGGCGCGGAGCCGCTGTTCTTCCTCGACTACTTCGCTTGCGCGCAGCTCGACACCGGCATCGCCGAGCGGGTGATCGCCGGCATCGCGAAGGGCTGCACCCTCGCTGGTTGCGCTCTGATCGGCGGCGAGACGGCGGAAATGCCGGGCATGTATGCGCCGGGCGACTACGACCTCGCCGGCTTCTGCGTCGGCGCGGTGGAGCGCGGCGAGCAGCTGACGGGCGAGCGGGTCGCGCCGGGCCATGTGCTGCTCGGCCTGGCCAGTTCGGGCGTGCACTCCAACGGCTATTCGCTCGTCCGGCGACTGGCGGAGGACAAGGGCTGGCGGCTGGATCGCCCTGCCGTGTTCGACCCCGAGCTCCTGCTGATCGACGCTTTGATCGAGCCGACGCGGATCTACGTCGCCAGCCTGCTGCCGGTCGTCCGCGCGGGCAAGGTGGACGCCCTCGCCCACATCACCGGCGGCGGGCTGCTGGAGAACGTGCCCCGCGTGCTGCCGGCCGGCTGCCACGCGGTGATCGACGCTGACGCCTGGGAGCAGCCGCGGCTGATGGCGTTCCTGCAGGCGCAAGGGAATATCGAGCCGGGCGAGATGGCGCGCACCTTCAATTGCGGCATCGGCATGGTGCTGGCGGTGCCGGCGGAGCTTGCGCGCGAAGTGGCCGCCGAGCTTGAGGCAGCAGGCGAGGCGGTGATGCGGGTGGGCGAGGTGGTCGAGGGGCCGCGGGGCTGCACGGTGCGCGGCTCTGCCGGCGTGTGGAGCGCGCGCGAGGATTGGGAGGCGCAGCACCTCGCCTGAGGCGTTCGGCCCTAGGGTTCCCTGTCCGCTCGCCCGTCGGCCTTGCGCGGCAGACCCTCGATGTCCTCGCCCAGCGTGTCGCGCAGATAGATCTCGCGCACGCCGACATAGAACACCACCAGCAGGGCACCGGCGAAGAACAAGCCGTAGACGCCGAACACCGCTCCTGCGCCGAGGATGGTGAACAAGGTCACGGCGGCCGGAATGCGCACGACGCGCCGCGTGATCCCCGGCGTCAGCACATAAGCTTCGAACACCCGCACAACCGCGTACGCCGCGATCGTGCGCCACAGCAGATCGCTGCTGCCGGTCGCCGCCAGCGCAACAGCGGGCAGCATCGCCACCGCCGGGCCGACATAGGGCACGAATTCGGACAGCCCGCCCAGCAGCCCCAACGCGGCCCAGCTCTCCATCCCGGCGAGCCACAGGGCCCCGCTGATCAGCACCGTCATCACCGCCATGGTGATGATCTTGGCCTTGAGCCACAGCCGCAGCGCGCGGCTCACCTGGTCGAGCGCATGCTCCATCGCCGCGCGCGCCGGCGGCGGGGTCAGCAGCACGATGCCTGAGCGATAGAGCTGCGGATTGCCGGCGAGGAACATCGCGCCGACCAGCACGATGAGGAAGTTGAGCAGCACCTCCCCTGCCCCTTGCGTCAGGGTGGCGAGGCTGGTGGCGATCGTGCCGCCGCCGGCCGCCGCCCTGGCCGCCTGCACCACCGCCCGGCCCACCGGCGATTCGCCCAGCGTCTGCTCGATCGCGGCGATGGTGGCGGGCAGGTCCTCCAGCATGGCGCCGACCTCGCTGCCGAACTGCGCCACCAGCAGCCAGCCGATCAGCCCGACCAGCGACAGCACCAGCGCCACGCCGAGCCCCAGCGCGAACTTCTCGTTGCCCACCCCGAGGCGACGGAACAGCCGCGCCGCGCTGCGGAAGGCAACGGCCCCCAGCACCGACCCGAAGGCGAGCAGCAGGAGGTGCGCCGCGCGCCAGGTGACGAGCAGCAGGCAGGCGACTGCCACCGTCCAGGCAAGCTTGCGAAGGAACGGCACGTCTTCGGCATGAGGCTTGAGGACAGGGCGCATGCGCCATTGTAACCCTTCGAGTTGCGGGCTCGTTCCGCGCTGTCTACCAGACCGCTCGCGCAGCAGGTCGCGATGGGGAGGAGTACGCAGGCCATGGTGCAGGAACGGGTTCCCGTCGCCGCGCTGCTTTCGGGCAACGGCACGACCATGTCCGCGCTGCTCTACGCCTCGCGCATGGCGGATTGCCCGTTCGAGCTGGTGCTGGCCGCCAGCAACGACCCGGATGCGCCGGGGCTGCGCATCGCCCGTGCGGAGGGCGTCGCCACCTTCGCCCTGCCGCACAAGGGCCTGCCGCGCGAGGAGCATGAGGCGCGGATGGAGCAGGCGCTGCGGGACGCGGGTGCCGACACGCTCGCGCTGTGCGGCTACCTGCGTATCCTCACCCCCGGCTTCGTGGAGCGATGGGCGGGTCGGATCATCAACACCCATCCCTCGCTGCTGCCCAGGTACAAGGGCCTCGACACCCATGCGCGCGCGATCGCGGCAGGCGAATCGCATGCCGGCTGCTCGGTCCATGTGGTCACGGCGGAGCTGGACGAGGGGCCGCTGCTCGGCCAGCTGCCGGTGGCGATCCTGCCCGATGACACGCCCGACAGCCTCGGCGCCCGCGTGCGCCTCGCCGAATACCAGCTGTTCCCGCGGATGCTGGCGGAATACGTCGCCCGCCCCTATCGCGCCGACTGGCTGCTGGAGAAGGTGCGCGCGATGGCGCTCTCTCTGCGCGAGGCGGAGGAGCGCGACAGCCATGGCGCGCCCGGCTGGCGAACCGGCGGGACGACCGGCAAGTACTTCGCCTATTTCAACGACCAGCACCACGGCAGCGAGCACGTCGCGCTGCTGGTCAAGACCGACGGGCCGGACGAGCTGGCGGCGCTGGTGGAGCGCGATCCTGGCACCTACTTTCGCCCGGCCTATTACGGCGCCAGCGGCTGGGTCGGGATCATCCTCAATCGCCGCGGGGTCGACTGGCAGCATGTCGGCAGCTGGCTGGAGCGGAGCTGGCGCGCGGTTGCGCCCCGCCGCCTCACGCGGCTGCAAGACGTTGCCGGCCAGTTCTGACATCGCCGCATGAGCCGCCCTCCCCGCCCCCATCCGCTCGCCCGCACGGCGCTGGTCGACCGGCTGAACGGATCGCTTGAGACGGCATGGCGACGCGGGTTTTGCTCCCGACCGCCGCTCGATCCTGAAGCGCTGTGGGCAAAGGCCTGCCGTGCCGCTCCAGCAGCGGGCGAGACCGGCGGGCGCAGCGCGGAGGACGCGGCCGACTTCCGCCTCCGCCTCGATCGCCTCTGCGCTGCACTGGAAAGCGAAGCTGCGCTCAATCCGCTCGGCCGGACGATGGCGCACGGGCAGCTGGTGCGGGTGATCCGCCAGCGGCTGCGTCTCGGCGCGCTGTGGCAGGCGCGACCGGAGTTGGCGGCCACCCCGCTCGCCCCGCCGATCCTGGTGGTCGGCCAGATGCGCGGCGGCACCACGCGCGTCCACCGCCTGCTCGCCGCTGATCCGGCGCATGCGGCCACCCGATTCTGCGACAGCTGGCACCCGCTGCCGCCCCGTTCGGCCGTCGCCCCAGACCTGCGGCCGTTCTGGTCCGCGCTGATGCTCACCTTTGCGCGCCGGCTTGATCCGTGGCTGGACACGCTTCACCCTTTCGGCACCACGCGGCCGGATGAGGAGCTCGGCTGGCTGGCGGCGGCGCTCTCTCCCTGCGCCTACGAGGCACAGTGGCGCATCCCCTCCTTCACAAGCTGGTCGGAAGAGCGCGACCCGGCGCCCGTCTATCGCGAGTTCGCGCGCATCCTCGCCACTGACGCGAGCCATCGCGGCAATTCCGATCGGCCGCGCGTGCTGAAGGTGCCGCAATTCGCCGAAGACTTGCCCGCGCTGCTCGCGCAATTCCCGCAGGCGCGCGTAGTGGTCGCCCGGCGCGACTCGCAGGATGTGGTGAAAAGCGCCGCCTCGCTCGTCGCCAACCAGATGGCGATGCAGTCGGACGCAGCCGACCTGGCCTGGATCGAGGACGAGTGCCGCCGGAAGGTGGAACTGCGCGAGGAGCGGCTGGATCGGGCGCTGGGGGCCATTGAAGGCCCACTGGCGGAGGTGGAGTTTGCCGCGCTTGACGCGGATTGGGAGAGCGCCGTCGCCGGCATCTACCGCCAGCTTGACCTTCCGCTCATTCCGGCCGCGCTGGCGGCGATGCGCGCCGAGCAGGGCCGCGCCGCGCATTCACCGCACAAGGCCCACGCGCGCGCCTATCGGCGGTTCGCCCGCGCCTAGATCCAGCCGAGCAGCGCCAGCAGAGCGAAGGTGATGGCGGCGGAGATCAGCAGCGACCCTGCGCAGCCGAGTTTGTTCGAGAAGAAGAAGAACATGCGCCCTGCAACGGGCCCGAGGGCGCCGGGGTTCCGGCGCCCCGTCCGTAATCAGCCGACGAGCTCGTCTTCGTTGAAGAAGAACTCGATCTCGATCTTGGCGTTCTCGTCACTGTCGGAGCCGTGCACCGTGTTCGCCTCGATGCTCTCGGCAAAGGCCTTGCGGATCGTGCCCTCGGCGGCGTCGGACGGGTTGGTCGCGCCCATCACGTCACGATTGCGCTTCACCGCGTCCTCGCCTTCCAGCGCCTGCACCACGACCGGGCCGCTGATCATGAAGCTGACGAGGTCGTTGAAGAAGGGCCGCTCCTTGTGCACGCCGTAGAAACCTTCAGCCTGCTCGCGGCTCATCTGGATGCGCTTGGAGGCGACGACGCGCAGGCCGGCCTCCTCCAGCATCTTGGTGACCGCGCCGGTCAGGTTACGGCGGGTGGCGTCGGGCTTGATGATCGAGAAGGTGCGGGTGGTCGCCATGGTGTGGGTATCCTGCTGTGCCGGGATCGGCTGGAAACAATGGCGCGCGCCTAGCGGGGCCGGTGTGGTGCTGCAAGGGGTGAGGCTCGGCCCGGCATCAGGCCTTCTTCACCCACTTGCCGTCTTCCTGCGCGTAATAGGAGCGCTGCACGTCCTCGCGACCGTCGAACTGGCGCCAGACGCTGCGCGCAGCCGGCGTGCCCGCCTCGCCGAACAGGAGGAACACGCGCTCGAACGCCTCCGCCGCCTCTCGCCACGTGCCGTCCGCCAGGACCAGATAGCGAGCCTCGTTGACCGGCTTGCATTCCCCGGAGAGCAGGATCGGCTGGCGCCGCGCGTGGGGCGCGCTCGCCTCACCGTGGGCGAGGAAGGCCTCGGGCTTTCCCTCCCACAGCGCGCGGCTGATCGCCGCCCGCTGTTCGGCATCCTCGGCCACCACCAGCAGCCTCTCGCCCGCGCTGCGCGCCCGCTCGGCGATCAGCGCGACGACCCGCGCGACCGGATCGCGCGAGAGCTGCCAGAAATCGAGCTGCATCAGCCCTCCAGCCGGCTCCGCACCAGCTGGTCGAGCAGGCGCACGCCGTAGCCGGTCGCGCCCTTGTCCCATGTGGCGCCGGGCTTGTCGGCCCAGACCATGCCGGCGATGTCGCAATGCGCCCAGGGCGTGCCGTCCTCGACGAAGCGCTGGATGAACTGCGCCGCGGTGATGGAGCCTGCGCCGCGGGGGCCGACATTCTTCATGTCCGCGATCGGGCTGTCGATCAGCTTGTCGTAGGCGGGCGAGAGGGGGAAGCGCCACAGCTTCTCGCCCGTCACCTTGCCGGCGGCGAGCAGCTCGTCCGCCAGATTGTCGTCATTGGCGAACACGCCGCCATGCTCGGAGCCGAGCGCGATGATCATCGCGCCTGTCAGCGTGGCGAGGTCGACGATCGCGGAAGGCGAGAACTCGCGCTGCGCCCAGGTCAGAGCGTCGCACAGGACCAGCCGCCCCTCGGCGTCGGTGTTGATCACCTCGACCGTCTGGCCGGACATGGAGGTGACGACGTCGCCCGGGCGCTGCGCCAGCCCGTCAGGCATGTTCTCGACCAGCCCGCAAATGCCGATGACGTTGGCCTTGGCCTTCCGCCCGGCCAGCGCCAGCATTGCGCCGGCCACGGCGCCCGCGCCGCCCATGTCCCACTTCATGTCCTCCATGCCGGCGGCCGGCTTGATGGAGATGCCGCCGGTGTCGAAGGTCACGCCCTTGCCGATGAGGGCGAGCGGCTTGCCGCCCTCCTCACCGCCCAGCCACTTGATCGCCAGCAGCTGCGCCGCGCGCGGGGAGCCCTGTGAGACGCCGAGCAGCGCGCCCATGCCGAGCTCGCGCATCTCGTCTTCGCCCAGCACCACCAGCTCTGCCCCGGTACCCTCGAAGCGGGCGCGGCAGCGCTCGACGAAGCTCTCGGGGTAGATCACGTTGGCCGGCTCCGCCACCAGCTCGCGGGTGAACTCCACCCCGGTGACGAGCGCCTTCGCCTCGGCCCAGGCCTGCTCCGCGCTTTCACCGCCCTCGGGCGCGCCGAGCACGACCACTTCCTTGAGCGAGGGCTTCTGCTCGTCCTTCAGCCGGGTGCGGTAGGTGTCATGCCGCCAGGAGCGCAGCGTGAGGCCGGTCAGCACCGCCGCCACCTCCACTGCCGACAGGCCGCTGCCCTCGGTGTCGAGCGTCAGCACCTCCTCGCCCGAGGTGAGATAGCGCGCCGCCAACGCGCCGCCCGCGCGCTCCAGCGAGGGGACGCGCTCCTCCCCCTGCGCGCCGACGCCCGCCAACGCCAGGCGCACCACCCGCCCGTCACGCTCCACGAACCCTTCGAACAGCTGCCCCGCCTTGCCGGTGAACCGGGCCGCGCTGACGCCTTCCGCCAGCACCGGCTCGAGCCCGGCGGGCAGCCTGTCCTGCTCCACGATCCGCGCCACGAGGCGGGAGGGAGAGGCTGTGGCGGCGTCGCGGAAGGTGATCTGCATGCTGTCTCCGGTGCGAAAATGCTGGGGAAAAGCGGCGATGTGGCCGCAGGAAAGCTGGCGTTGCAGTTAGGGTCCAGACCCCGAACTGGCAATGGCTGTGATCGCCCGGAGAAGGGCCCCCACAAAGTACTACTTTGTGGGGAACCCCAGAGGCCCGCTGGCAAGGAGCGGGGCGCAGTCGTGTAGCCGAAGCTACGCGCAAGCAGGCGACGCCGTCCAGCGGGCCTCTCCGGGCGACCGCGCAGCGGCGGGCGGCTTTTGGCCTAGGGCGGCGTCCCTCGTCGGTCACCATGCTGACGGCATGGCTCCCTCCTCACTCCTAGCCCTAAGCCAAAATCCGCTCCGTCACGGCCGTTTCCAGTTCAGGGTCTGGACCCTTGGGCCGGCCGGTGCGATAGGCAAGCCATGCGCCCCGGTCCGCACATGAGGTTGCAAGCCGCCTCCCTCCGCTTGCAGCCCGCCCGTTCGGGCGTGTTCCCTTGCGTCAGCGGGGCTGCGCTGCTCGCCGCCCTGCTCGCCCCTCTGCCGACTCTCGCGCAGGACGGCGCCGCCCCTGCCATGCCGACGGCGGAGGAGCCCGGCGAGGTCGGCGATCTCGACCAGCGTGCCCCCGGCCTGCCCGCGGCGCAGGGGGAGGTCCCCGGCGCCGGGCCAGCCACGCGGGCCGTCGCGGGCGAAATTGCCTTCGAGGCCGATTCCGTTGCCTACGATTCTGACAGCGAGGCCGTCACCGCCAGCGGCAATGTCATCCTGCGGCAGGGCGACCAGTCCGTGCGAGCGGACGGGGTCACCTGGGACCGCACCACTGGCCTGATCGTCGCCACCGGCAACATCCGCTTCGTGGATGAGGACGGCAACCAGCTGTTCACCGACCGCCTGGAGCTGACGGACGAGCTGCGCGCCGGCGCGATGGAGAACCTGCTGCTTGCCTTCCGCGAGGGCGGCCGCCTCGCCGCCGCCTCCGGCAGCCGCACGGAGGACGGCGATGTCGTGCTGGAACGCGCGGCCTATTCCGCCTGCGCCGTTGCCGACGGCGATGGCTGCCCCAAACAGCCGAGCTGGCGCGTCACCGCGGAGCGCGTGTTCTACGATGCCGCCTCCAAGGAGGTCCGCTTCCGCAATGCTTATCTGGAGCTGTTCGGCCGCCGCATCCTGCCGCTGCCCGGCCTCTCCCTCCGCTCGGACGGGTCGGCCAGCTCGGGCTTCCTCGTGCCGAACTTCGCCGTCACCAACAATAACGGCGTGGAGGTCAGCGGCAGCTATTACTGGCGGCTGGCCGAGAACCGCGACGTCACCCTGTCCGGCTATCTGTTCTCCGAGGCCAAGCCGATGGTCTCGGCCCAATATCGCGCGCTGAGCGAGCAAGGTGCCTATCAGATCACCGGCTACCTCACGCATGGCAGCAGGCTGGACCTGAGCGCCATTGACCCGGTGCAGGAGAAGGACCTGCGCGGCTATCTGTTCGCCAATGGCCGCTGGCAGCTGGATCCGAACTGGACGATCAACGCCTCCGCCCGCTTCGCCTCGGACCGCACCTTCCTGCGCCGCTACGACATCAGCCAGGACGATCGCCTGCGCTCGACCATCGAGGCGGAGCGGATCGACGACGATTCCTACCTCTCCATCGCCGGCTGGGCGACCCAGCTGCTGCTGGTGCAGGGGCCGCAGGGGCAGGTGCCGCTCGCGCTACCGGCGATCGACTACCGCCAGCGGTTGGCCGATCCGCTGCTCGGCGGCACGGTGGAACTGCAGGCCAACTCGCTGGCGATCACCCGCAGCGAAGGGCAGGACACCCAGCGCGCCTTCGCCAGCGGCGAATGGAAGCTGCGGCGCATCACCTCCATGGGGCAGGAGCTGACGGTGACCGGCCTTGTGCGCGGCGATGTCTATCACACCGACGATGTGCTGGCGACGCAGACCGAATCCTATCGCGGTGAGGATGGCTGGCAGGCGCGCGGAATGATGATCGGCGCGGTGGACCTGCAATGGCCGCTGGTCGGCGCCTTCGCAGGCGGCACGCAGGTGCTCACCCCGCGCGTGCAGCTCGTCGCCAGCCCGCCGATCCGCAATTTGGCGATCCCCAACGAGGATTCGCGCGCAATCGACCTGGAGGACAGCAACCTCTTCGCCCTCAACCGCTTCCCCGGCTATGACCGGGTCGAGGATGGCGCGCGCTTCACCTACGGCTTGGACTGGCAAGCCAATTTCCCCGGCTGGCGCCTCTCGGCGACAATCGGCCAGTCCTATCGCCTGACGGACGAGCCGGCGCTGTTCCCGGACGGGACCGGGCTGAGCGAGGAGTTCTCCGATTTTGTCGGCCGCGCAGAGGTGCGCTACCGCGACTTCATCCGCTTCACGCACCGCTTCCGGCTGGACAAGGACAACGCCGCTGTCCGCCGCAACGAGATCGACGCCGCGATCGGCTCCGACCGCACCTATCTCGAGCTCGGCTACCTGCGCCTCAACCGAGATATCGACCTCGATTTCGAGGATCTGCAGGATCGCGAGGAAATGCGCGCCGCCGGCCGCGTCGCCTTCTCCCGCTTCTGGTCGGTGTTCGGTTCCGCCGTGGTCAACCTTTCGGACCGCGATGAAGACCCGAGTTTCAGTGCGGACGGCTTCAAGCCGCTGCGCACGCGCCTCGGCATCGCCTATGCCGACGATTGCCTGGAGTTCGGCGTCACCTGGCGGCGCGACTATATCGCCATCGCCGATGCGGAGCGGGGCGACAGCGTCCGCCTCTACTTCTCGCTGCGCAATCTCGGCTTCCGTTGACCCTTGGCGGGACAGCCCGCTCTCCCGCACCCGCCGCGTTGGCAGAATCGCGCCGATCCGCTATCGGCGCAACTCATCTGCGGTTAAGCAGCCCGGCGGCATCGCCGCCTTCGGGGCGAAGGCGGCGACGGTTTCCCGGGCTACCCGCAGCCCCCATATCAAGGCTCGCAGCAAGAGCGGCCACGGCAGGACCTTTTTACGTGAGCGAACAGTCAAGGACACTGAAGGCACGCAGCGCCGGCACGTTGATCGCCCTGCTTCTCGCGGGGGTGGCGGCCGGCACGGCATACGCGCAGGCGAACGACGCCCAGGCGAGCGACGTGCAGGCGAGTGACGCGCAGGCGAGCGGCGAGGCGCAGGAACCCGCGGGCGAGGCTTCGGCGGCCGACGCCTTCAACCTGCCCGACGACATCAACATGCTCGGAGAGACCGACCCGAACGTGCGGCGCGCTACCGCGCGGGTGAACGGGACGATCATCACCGGCACCGATGTCGACCAGCGCGTGGCGCTGATCCTCGCCGCCAATGAAGAGGCGGAGGTCTCCGCAGAAGAGCAGCAGCGGCTGCGCCTGCAGGTGCTGCGCAACCTGATCGACGAGACGCTGCAGATCCAGGAAGCCATCGCGCAGGACATGCCGGTGAGCGACGAGGAGGTGATGCAGACCTACAGCCGCGTCTCGCGCGACCGCTTCCAGAGCTCGGCCGACAAGCTGGACGAATATCTGGCCTCGATCGGTTCCTCGCGCGCCTCGCTCAAGCGGCAGATCGAGGGCGAGCTCGCCTGGAACCGGCTGCTTCAGCGCAACGTGCAGCCCTTCGTCAACGTCGCGGCAAGCGAGGTGACGGAGCTGCAGGAGCGGCTGGAGGCCAACCGCGGCACGTCCGAATACCGGATCGGCGAGATCTTCCTCTCGGCGACTGCAGAGAATCGCGAGGCGGTGGCGCAGAATGCGCAGCAGGTGATGGACCAGCTACGGCAGGGCGGCAGCTTCGTCGCCTATGCGCGCCAGTTCTCGCAAGCGTCCACCGCCGCGGTCGGCGGTGATCTTGGCTGGATCCAGCTTGGCCAGCTCCAGAACCCGCAGCTGGAAGCCGCCGCGCGCGAGCTGACGCCCGGCCAACTTGTCGGGCCGATCGAGATCCCCGGCGGTTTCTCGATCCTCTATCTGATCGACAAGCGGCAGATCGGCATGGCCGACCCGCGTGATGCCCTCGTCAGCCTCAAGCAGATCTCGCTCGATTTCGCCGCCGGCACCAGCCAGGACGATGCGCGCACCCGGGCCAACACCTTCGCCGAAGCCGTGGCGCAGATCCGCGGCTGCGGAGAAGCGGATGCCGCAGCGGCGGCGATCGGCGCCGAGGTGATCTCCAACGACGAGATCGCGGTCCGCGCCCTGCCCGAGGCGCTGCAGCAGACGCTGCTGGAGCTCAACGTTGGCCAGTCGACGCCGCCGTTCGGTTCGCTGGAGGAAGGCGTTCGCGTGCTGATGCTCTGCGGGCGGGACGATCCTGAGGTTGCCGGCGGGCCGAACTTCGAGCAGCTGATGGCCCAGATCGAGGACGAACGCGTCAGCCGCCGAGCCCAGCGCTACCTCCGCGACCTCCGCCGCGACGCGGTGATCGAGTACAATTGAGGGTTGCCGGCGCTTCACCGGCCTCATCCAGCCTGATCGACACCTCGGCGTAAGGCGGACCTTTTCACGGCCGGGCTGCTTGCCCCGGCGTGTCAGCCCCGCTGCAAAGGTGATCCCTGCGGATGCGGGGGTAAGCCGCATTTCTCGCTCACAGGCGAAACCTCCGCTCGTTCAGAGCGACATCGCTCGTCGTCGCTGTCGCCGGCTCGCTGATGGCACGCTCGTGCCTAGCGTCATCAGTATCGTCCCTCTGCCTCACTCATCATCCAGCCCGCACTCCTTATCTTCGCTAGTTCTCCCGACCGCCGCCCTTCCTCCGCCCTCCTGTCATCCCCGCACCCGTCTTCGTCATCCCGCGCCCGCCTTCGTCATCCCGCTCCCTTCTGGTCATCCCCAAACCCTCCTCGTCATTCCCAAACCCTCCTCGTCATCCCCGCGCAGGCGGGGATCCAGCCTCCCCACGCACCCCGCTCTTCCGGCGCGCGATCCGCGCGGCTAAGGCGGGCGGATGACCGCTCAGACCCTTCCCCTCGCCCTCTCGCTCGGCGACCCGGCCGGCATCGGCCCCGAGCTGATCGCCGAGGCCTGGGCACGGCGGAGCGAGTCCGACCTGCCGCCGTTCCTCGCCACCGGCGGCGCCAGGCTGCTGGCCGAAGCCGCCCGGACCCGCAGGATCGCGCTTCGCGTGCAGCGGATCGCCGAGCCGGCAGAAGCGTTCGATGTGTTCCCCCACGCGCTTCCGGTGCTGGGTGACCAGGACGGACCCTATCGCCCCGGCGCTCCCGATGCGGACGGCGCCCGCCTAGCGCTCGCCTCGCTGGAGCAGGCGGCCGCTCTGGCTGTGGAGGCCCGTGCGGCGGGGATGGT
>Ga0210040_10007394_pt1 | contig 13311 bp, 10 predicted proteins | sample CryGeyCG12114_NA_FD_185462 | JGI IMG/M metagenome (GOLD analysis project Ga0210040, IMG submission 185462) | Groundwater microbial communities from aquifer - Crystal Geyser CG19_WC_8/21/14_NA (SPAdes) (version 2) | ecosystem: Environmental > Aquatic > Deep subsurface > Groundwater | place: USA... | reverse complement strand
GTGCTCGCCGGGGCGCCCGCCGGGAGTGGTCACGCTGGTCACCTGACCATTGTGGCCCCTCGGCAGGCACCCCCCGTGGGCGTGCGCGCGGTGACGAGCCGAGGAGTCGCCGCTCAGTCGCCGACCGCGGCGTCGTCCGGGCGGGCCGCGGAGGACCGGTCCCGGTTGCGGCGGCCGTCGAACTCCACCCCGCGGAAGGCGAGCACCGCGCCGAGCACGCCGCCGCAGACGATCGCCGAGTCGGCCAGGTTGAAGATCGGGTAGAACTCGCCGTTCGGCCCGAACACCGAGATCCAGTCGACGACGCCGCCGCGGAGGAACCCGGGGTCGCGCAGCACCCGGTCGATCAGGTTGCCGACCGCACCGCCCAGCACGAGCGCCAGCGAGACCGCCCAACCGGTGGAGTACAGCCGCCGCGCGCTGCGCACGATGACGACCACGACCGCCACGGCGATCAGGGTGAACAGCACCGTCGCGCCCTCGGCGAAGGAGAACGCGGCGCCGGTGTTCCGCGCCTGGGTCAGGTAGACCATCCCGCCCAGGCTGCGCACGTTCTCGCCCCGGTCGATCGTGGCCACGACCAGCAGCTTCGTGCCGAGGTCCAGGGCCAGCACCACCAGCGCCAGGCTGAGCAGCAACCGCGCCCGGGAACGCCGCGGCCGGGCCGGCGGATCGGGTTGCTCGGTCACCGCGTCGTCCTCTCGTCGCGGCCCGGACGGCCACGTCGGCGACGACGATAGCCGTGGCCGACCGGCTGCCCGGGCAGCCGACGCGCAGACCCCGGGCGGCGGCGCCCAGGACGAGCAGGCATCCTGGCTGTGACCCATCTCATCACCTCAGTTCGGGGGTCGACCCCCGTTCGGCGCGTGCAGCTCCCCCGGCGGGACGACGATGGGGCGGAGACTTTCCGAGCGCACGGAGGCAGATCTTGACCACGGGTGGTTCTTCGAACCCCGACGTAGTCCTCGTCGGCGGCGGCATCATGAGCGCGACGCTGGCATCGCTGCTGGGCATCGTCGCCCCGGACTGGACCGTCGAGGTCTTCGAGTCCGGCACGGCGGTGGCCGAGGAGAGCTCCGGGCCGTGGAACAACGCCGGCACCGGGCACTCCGCGCTCTGCGAGCTGAACTACACCCCGGCCCGGCCCGACGGCACCGTCGACCCGGCCAAGGCCGTGGGGATCAACGAGCAGTTCCAGGTCTCCCGCCAGTTCTGGTCGCACCTGGTGCGGGCCGGGCTGACCGACTCCCCCAAGTCGTTCATCACCTCGGTGCCGCACATCAGCTTCGTCAGCGGGGACGACGGCCGCAGCTACATGCGCAACCGGTACGAGGCGCTCGCCCCACAGCCGCTGTTCGCCGGCCTGGAGTTCTCCGACGACCGGGCCGAGCTCGCCTCCTGGGTGCCGCTGATGATGGCGGACCGGGCCCGGGACGAGCCGGTCGCCGCGACCCGCTCGCTGGCCGGCACCGACGTCAACTTCGGGGCGCTCACCCGGCTGATGATGGACGCCGCCGTCCGGCGCGGGGTGCAGCTGAACCTGCAGCACCGGGTGCTCAAGGTCCGCCGCGACGGCAACGGCCGCTGGGCCACCACGGTCCGCGACCTGGCCACCGGCACGCGCCGCACCGTACGCAGCCGCTTCCTGTTCGTCGGTGCCGGCGGCGGCGCGCTGCCGCTGCTGCAGGGCGCCGGCATCCCGGAGATCCGCGGCTTCGGCGGGTTCCCGGTCAGCGGCCAGTTCCTGCGCACCCGCAACGCCGAGCTGGTCGCCCGGCACCAGGCCAAGGTCTACGGCCAGGCGAAGGTGGGTGCGCCGCCGATGTCGGTGCCGCACCTGGACCTGCGGCTCATCGACGGCGAGCAGGCGCTGCTGTTCGGGCCCTACGCCGGCTTCTCCCCCAAGTTCCTCAAGTCCGGCTCGATGTGGGATCTCCCCCGCTCGGTCCGCGGCGGCAACATCGGCTCGATGCTGGGCGCGGGGCTGGCGAACATCCCGCTGACGAAGTACCTCATCGGCCAGGTGCTGCAGTCGGAGAAGGCGCGGTTCCGGGCGCTGGAGGAGTTCGTGCCCACCGCGGACTTCGACGACTGGGACCTGATCACCGCCGGCCAGCGGGTCCAGGTGATCAAGCAGGACGACCGGGGCCGCGGCGTCCTGCAGTTCGGTACCGAGCTGATCGTCGGCGCCGAGGGCACGGTGGCCGGGCTGCTCGGTGCCTCACCGGGCGCCTCCACCGCCACCTCGGCGATGCTCACGCTGCTGGAGCGCTGCTTCCCGGAGCACACCGAGAAGTGGCGTCCGCTGCTGCAGGAGGCCATCCCCTCCTACGGCCACACGCTCTCCACGGAGCCGGAGCTGCTCGCCGAGGTCTTCGCCGACACCACGAAGACCCTGGAACTGCACAGCTGACCTGGTGAGGTCGCCAGGCCCGCTGGGCGTCCGACCTCACCAGGTCGAGGCGACCGGCGCGGGTCCGGGCGGTCGGCAGGACCGCTGGGTCCTGCCGTCGCGGGGCCGAAGGATCCCGACGGCAGGACCCGGAGCAGCTCCGCGGGAGTCGGGACGCCTCCTGGCCGCGTTGCGGCCCGGAGGGTCGCCAGGATCAATCACTCTCGTGGGGGCGGCCGTTCTCGCCCCGCCAGGTGGCCAGGCGGCCGGCCCGGCTGACCGCGCGCAGGCGTCGCTCCGCCTCGGGGCGCGACCCGCGGGCGGACACCAGCAGGGCCTGGTCACCGTGCATGAGCCGGGTGGTGCGGTCGGGCACGAACGGCCGCCCGTCCCGGACGACGAGCACCACGGCGGCGTCCTCGGGCAACCGGAGCTCGGGCAGGTAGACCCCGTGCAGCCGGGAGGTGTCCGGCACCCGCAGCTGCATCAGCTCAGCGCCCAGCTCGTCCAGCGGCGCGGACTCGACGTCGATGTCGCGGGGCGTCACCGGGGTGGCGATCCGGAGCAGCCGGGCCACCGCCGGCAGCGACCAGCCCTGCACGACGGTGAAGACGACGACGAGCACGAAGACCGTGTCGAAGACCCGGGTCGCCCCCGGCACCTCCGCCGCGATCGGGAAGGTGGCCAGCACGATCGGCACCGCACCCCGCAGCCCGGCCCAGGAGATGAAGACCTGCTGCGGCAGCGGCACCCGGAACCAGGCGAGGCTGGCCGCCACCGACAGCGGCCGCGCGACCAGCAACAGCACCCCACCGATCAACAGAGCCGGCAGCAGCGCATCGACCAGCCGGGACGGTGACACCAGCAGCCCGAGCAGCACGAACAGCCCGATCTGGGCGAGGCTCGCCATCCCCTCGGCGAAGCCGATGGTGCCCGCTCGGTGCGGTAGCGCCGCGTTGCCCAGCACCAGCCCGCACAGGTACACCGCGACGAAGCCGGAGGTGTGCAGCAGGTCGGCGGAGGCGAAGGCCAGCACGCACAGCGCCAGGGTGGCCAGCGGGTAGAAGCCGGCCAGCGGGAGCGCGAGCCGGCGCAGCAGCCAGGCACCGCCGAACCCGATGCCCGCCCCGATCAGGGATCCCCCGGCGAGCTCGCCCACGACCTCGCCCAGCACCAGGTACCAGGCGTGCCCGGCGCCGCCGGTGAGCTGCTCGGACAGCGCCAGCACCAGCAGGATCACCGGGGCGTCGTTCAGCCCGGACTCCAGCTCCAGGGCCGCCACCATCCGCCGGGGCAGCGGCAGCCGGCGCAGGCTGGCGAAGACGGCGGCGGCGTCGGTGCTGGTGACGACGGCGCCGACGAGCAGGGCGAAGGCCCAGGAGAAGTCCAGCAGCCAGACACCGACGGTCGCGACCACGGCCACGCTGACCACCACGCCGATCGTGGACAGCGCGACACCCGGCCCGACCGCCCGGCGGACGTCGGACCAGCGGGTGGTCAACCCGCCCTCGGCCAGGATCACCACGAGCGCGGCCACCCCGAGGGTCTGGGTCAGCTCGACGTCCTCGAAGGGGACCCCCAGCCCGCTCTCCCCCAGCGCCACGCCGAAGGCCAGGTAGAGCAGCAGCGAGGGCAGCCCGATCCGGTCGGCGAGCCGCAGCGCGACCGCGGCGACCAGCACGACCAGGGCGCCGACCGCCAGCCCGACGGTGACCGTCGTGTTCACCGGCAGCTCCGCATGGGTGCAGTCTCCCGTACCGACATCTCCGGCGGATGACGGCGGCGGACCGACGCAGCGCCGGGCCGGTGGCGGGGTCGGGGATGATGGGTGGCGTGAGTGCTCCCACCGGGCCGTTCCGGGCCCTTCCCCCCCAGGTCGACCTGCCGGCCCTCGAGCACGAGGTGCTCGAGCAGTGGGAGGCCGACAAGGTCTTCGCCCGGTCGCTGGAGGGCTCGGCCGACAAGCCGCAGTGGGTGTTCTACGAGGGCCCGCCGACCGCCAACGGCCGGCCCGGCACGCACCACATCGAGGCGCGGGCGTTCAAGGACGTCTTCCCCCGGTTCAAGACCATGCAGGGCTTCTCCGTGCCACGCCGCGCCGGCTGGGACTGCCACGGCCTGCCGGTGGAGATCGCCGTCGAGCAGGAGCTGGGCTTCGCCGGCAAACCCGACATCGAGCGCTACGGCATCGCCGAGTTCAACGCCCGCTGCCGGGAGTCCGTGGAGCGGCACGTCGACGCCTTCGCCGAGCTCACCCACCGGATGGGCTACTGGGTCGACATGTCGACCGCCTACCGGACGATGGACGCCAGCTACATCGAGAGCGTCTGGTGGTCGCTAAAGCAGGTGTTCGACAAGGGGCTGCTGGTCGAGGACCACCGCGTCGCCCCCTACTGCCCCCGCTGCGGCACCGGCCTGAGCGACCACGAGGTCGCCCAGGGCTACGAGACGCTGACCGACCCCTCGGTCTACGTCCGGCTGCCGGTCACCAGCGGCGAGTGGGCCGGCAAGGCCGACCTGCTGGTCTGGACGACGACGCCGTGGACGCTGCCGTCCAACACCGCGGTCGCCGTGCACCCCGACGTCACCTACGTGGTCGCCCGCAACGACCGGGGCACGTTCGTCGTCGCCGAGCCGCTGCTGACCGCCGCGCTCGGCGAGGACGCGGAGGTGCTGGCCCGCACTCCCGGCCGGGCCTGGGAGCGGGTCCGCTACCAGCGCCCGTTCGAGCTGGTGGAGTTCCCGTCCGACGTCGACACGCACTACGTGGTGCTCGCCGAGTACGTCACCACCGAGGACGGCACCGGGCTGGTGCACCAGTCCCCCGCGTTCGGCGCCGAGGACTTCGAGGTCTGCCGCGGCTACGGGCTGCCGGTGGTCAACCCGATCGACCCCACCGGGCACTTCCTCCCCGACGTGCCGCTGGTCGGCGGGCACTTCTTCAAGGCCGCCGACCCGACCCTGGTGCAGGACCTGCAGAACCGCGGCGTCCTCTACCGGGAGCTGCGCTACGAGCACAGCTATCCGCACTGCTGGCGCTGCCACACGCCGCTGATGTACTACGCGCAGCCGTCCTGGTACATCCGCACCAGCCAGATCAAGCAGCAGCTGCTGGACCAGAACGCGCGCACCAACTGGCACCCGGAGAACATCAAGGACGGCCGCTACGGCGACTGGCTGAACAACAACGTCGACTGGGCGCTGTCCCGGGACCGCTACTGGGGCACGCCGCTGCCCATCTGGCGCAACGACGCCGACCCGACCCGGATGGTCGTCGTCGGCTCGCTGGCCGAGCTGTCCGAGCTGACCGGCACCGACCTGTCGCAGCTGGACCCGCACCGACCGTTCATCGACGAGGTGACCTTCACCGTCCCCGGCGAGGAGGGCACCTACCGGCGGGTCCGCCAGGTCATCGACGCCTGGTACGACTCCGGGTCCATGCCCTTCGCCCAGTGGGGCGCCCCGCACCGGAACAGGCCCGAGTTCGAGGCGGCCTACCCGGCGCAGTTCATCGCCGAGGCGATCGACCAGACCCGCGGCTGGTTCTACACCCTGATGGCCGTCGGCACGCTGGTGTTCGAGCAGAGCGCCTACGAGAACGTGCTGTGCCTGGGCCACATCCTGGCCGAGGACGGCCGGAAGATGAGCAAGCACCTGGGCAACATCATCGAGCCGATGCCGCTGATGGACCGGCACGGCGCGGACGCCGTCCGCTGGTTCATGCTCGCCGGCGGCTCACCGTGGTCGGCCCGCCGGGTCGGCCACGAGACGCTGTCCGAGGTGGTCCGCAAGGTCCTGCTGACCTACTGGAACACCGCCAGCTTCTTCACCCTGTACGCCGAGACCAACGGCTGGGACCCGGCGTCGGAGCCCGCGCCGCCGCGCGCCGACCGGCCGCTGCTGGACCGCTGGGCGCTGGCCGAGCTGGCCGCGGTCACCGCCGGGGTCACCGAGGCGCTGGAGGACTTCGACACCCAGACCGCCGGCCGGTTGATCGCCGGCTTCGTCGACGACATGTCCAACTGGTACGTCCGGCGCAGCCGGCGCCGCTTCTGGGACGGCGACCCGGCGGCGCTGGGCACCCTGCACGAGGTGCTCGACGGGCTGACCCGGCTGATGGCGCCGTTCACCCCGTTCCTCACCGAGCGGGTGTGGCGCACCGCGGTCCAGCCCGGCACCGGCAGCGCCGTCGACTCGGTGCACCTGGCCGGCTGGCCGGTGGTCGACGAGGCCGCCCGGGACGACGTCCTGGTGGCGCAGGTGGCGCTGGTCCGCCGGCTGGTGGAGCTGGGCCGCTCGGCCCGGACGGCGTCGAAGGTGCGCACCCGGCAGCCGCTGGGGCAGGCCCTGATCGGCGCCCCGGGATGGGCGCAGCTGCCCGCCGACCTGGTGGCCGAGGTGGCCGAGGAGCTCAACGTCGGCACGCTGACCGGGCTCGACGCCGTCGCCGGTGATCTGGTGGACGTGTCGGTGAAGGTCGACTTCCGCGCGGTGGGCCGCCGGCTGGGCAAGCAGGTGCAGGCGGTCGCCGCCGCGGTCGCCGGCAGCGACCCGACCGCCCTGGTCGCCGCCTATCGGGCCGGCACGGCCACGGTTCCGGTCGAGGGCGTCGCCGTGCCGCTGGCCGAGGGCGACCTGATCGTCACCGAGACCCCGCGCGAGGGCTGGGCGGTGGCGTCGGCGGCCGGGCTGACCGTGGCACTGGACCTGACGATGACCCCGGAGCTGGAGCGGGCCGGGCTGGTGCGCGAGGTGGTCCGAGGAGTCCAGGAGGCACGCAAGAGCAGCGGCCTCGAGGTCGCCGACCGGATCGAGCTGTGGTGGGAGTCCACGGACGAGCAGCTCCGCACGGCGCTCACCGAGCACGGCGCCCAGCTGGCCGGCGAGGTGCTCGCCACCACGGTGCACCCCGACGAGGCCGGCCCCGAGGGGCAGGCGGTCGACGGCCCGCTCGGGTCCCGGTTCTGGATCGTCCGCGCCCGCTGAGGCGGCCGGGCCCGTCGCTCCGTGCGGTCAGCCGGAGCGGCGGGCCCGTTCCCGCTGGGCCAGCTCGCGGTCGGGGCTGCAGGTGCCGCACGGGGTGAACCCGTCGGTGCGCGCCTCGTCCATCGGCATCGGGAACGGGTCGACGCCGGTGAGGTGCGGGCAGCCGGTCAGGTGGTAGCGCGGGCGCTCGTCGATGACGAGAACCTCGTCGGTCAGGTCCAGCACCAGCAACAGGTCGCTGACCTCGACCTCCTCCACCGGCGGTTCGCTCCCGGTGTCCGCGGCGGCACGGGCGCCGGTCGGCGTCACCACGTCGGCGGAGTGGCTACCGGCAGCAGGCGCCGGGAGGACGGGGGTGCCGGTAGCCGGCGCCGGGAACTCGGGCACGGCATGGGCACCCGTCGCCGGCCCGTCACCCACCGGCAGCACGGCGGGATCGTTCCCGGCTGGTGCGAGCGCGGGCGGCACGGGCTCCACGACCCCCGCGGGCTCGGGTGCCGGGGGCTCGTCGACCCACGCCTCCTCGGCTGCCGGGGTGCTCTCGGCCACCGCGGGCAGCTGGGCGGCCCCCTGGCCGGCGGGCCGGGCCGCCCCGGCCACGGCACCCGGGGCGGTGCCCGCCGCAGCGATCGACCGGGCACCCACCTCGGCCCGCGGGCGGGGCTCGTCCGGGGCGGCCACCTCGTCCACCTGCTGGCCGGCTGCCCCCTCGGCCGACGCGGCACCATCGGCGCGGGCGCGCCGCTGGCGCAGCTCACCGACGGCGAGGGCGAGCGCGGCCAGGGCGCTGGCGGCGAAGGAGCCCCATTGCAGGGCCGCCGACCCCTGGGCCAACCCACCGGCGAGCAGCCCGAGAGCGACGAGGAGCAGGACGGCTGCGACTCCGATCACAGCGGGATGCTAGCTGCGCCGATCTCCACCGCCCGCCCCGGTCCGGCCCGGACGTCACGGCAGCGACGGCAGAGCCCGGCCGGTACGGCAGAGCCCCGCCGGACCAGTGGTCTGGCGGGGCTCTGCGGAGCGGTTCCTCTCCGGCGACCCACGCCGCGCGTGAGCGGAGGGTGCCCCGGGGTCAGGCGCTGACGTGCTGGTTCTGCCGGCTGTTCGAGGACGGCTCGGCAGAGCCACGGCTGTCCAGGTCGCGCAGGTGCGACTCGAGGTAGGAGCGCAGCCGGGTGCGGTACTCGCGCTCGAAGGTGCGCAGCTCCTCGACCTTGCGGTCCAGGCTGGCCCGCTTCTCCTCCAGGGACCCCATCGCCTCGACGTGCTTGCGCTCGGCGTCCTGGGCGAGGGCGGTGGCCTTGGCGCGCGCCTCGCGCTCCATCGTGTCAGCCCGGGTGCGGGAGTCGCCGAGCATCGCGTCGGCGCGGTTCTTGGCCTCGCCGACCATCTGCTCGCTCTTGGCCCGCGCCTCGGACAGCATCCGGTCGCTGGTGCTCTTCGCGCTGCCCACCATCTGGTCGGCCTGCGCCTTCGCCTCGTTGACGTGCCGCTCGGCGGTCTCGGTGGCCAGGGCCAGCATCCGGGAGGCCCGGATCGCCTCGCCCTCGCTGATCGCCGACGGTGCCGGGGCGGCCGGCTGCGCCGGGGGCGGCGGCGGCGCGGCGACGGTCATCGGCGCGGACTCCGGACGCTCCTCACGGGCCGAGGGGCCGTTGCTGCCGGAGGCGCGCAGGTCGTTGTTCTCCTCGATCAGCCGGGCCAGCTCGGCCTCGACCACGTCGAGGAAGGCGTCGACCTCGTCCTCGTCGTAGCCGCGCTTGCCGATCGGCGGCTTCTTGAAGACGACGTTGTGCACGTCGGCGGGAGTCAGTGGCATGCGGCTCACCTCAGGTCGGACGGGAGGAACTGGAACGGACGAAGGCCGGCGGCGAACCGCATCGGGTCCACACCCCGCTCCGGGTCGTGCGAGGGGTCAGGCAATCGAGGTGGCGAGCGCCCCCACCAGGTTGCGCAGCAGGACCACAGCGATCAGGAGCACCATAAACCCCAGGTCCAGCCGGATGGTGCCCAGGTTCAACGGGGGGATCACCTTGCGCACCGCCTTGAGCGGCGGGTCGGTGGTCATGTACACGACCTCGAGCCCGGCGGCCACCGCGCCCTGGGGTCGCCAGCTGCGCGCCAGCACCATCACCCAGTCCACGACGAACCGGGCGAAGAGCAGGATCAGGAAGACGAGCAGTACCGACGAGACGATCTGCAGGAGAAGAGCCACGATCCTCGCTCGTTCGGGGCACCTCGTGCGCAGTGCTCACGATGGGTGCGCTGGATCAGGACTGACTGAAGAAGCCGCCCTCGCGGATGCGGGCCTTGTCCTCAGCTGTCACGTCGACGTCCTGCGGGCTGAGCAGGAACACCTTGGCCGTGACGCGCTCGATACTACCGTGCAGCCCGAACGTCAGGCCGATCGCGAAGTCGACCAGCCGCTTCGCGTCGGCGTGCTCCATCTCCGTGAGGTTCATGATCACCGGCATGCCGTCCCGGAAGCGCTCACCGATCACCCGCGCCTCGTTGTAGGACTTGGGGTGCACGGTGGTGATCCGGTAGCCCTTCGGCTTCGGCGCGGGAGCCGGCGCGGGAGCCGGGGTGGGCTCGGGCTCGACGGCGACCGGCTCGCTCACGGCCAGCCCGGCCGAGCCGGCACCGGTCAGCCCGCCGGAGCGGCCCCGACCTGCGGCTGCGGAGATGCCCGACGCACCGACGGCCCCGAGGCCGCCGGCACCCAGGCGGGCGGAGCTGCTGCCCGAGGGCTGCCCGGCCAGGCCCAGCGTGCGCGGCGTCGCCGGACGCCGGCCGAGGGAGACCTCGGGCTCGGGGGCGCGCTCGTCCAGGTGGTCCTCGGCGACCACCGGGTAACCGTCGGCGGCGTACCCGCTGCCGTAGCCGTACCGGTCGTCGGGACCGGCCACGGCGGGGTCCTCGTCGTACTCGGCGGCGGCGTACCGGTCGTAGCCGCGCTCGTACCCGCGGTCGTCACCGTCGTAGTCGCTCTGCCTCGCGGGGTAGCGGTCGTAGCCGCCCCGGGCGTCGTCGTCCTCGACGAGGCCCAGGTAGACCCCCATCTTTCGCATGGCTCCGGCCATCGGACGTCTCCCTCTGGTCTCGTCGCAGGACGACTCGCGCGTGCACTTCGACTGATCGGTGGTGCGGATGGTGCTGGTGTGACTACGAGGAGCGCACCGTTCCCGGGGCACTGTCCTCATCGGAGGCTAGGGGGCGGGAGCCGAACAACGCGGTACCGACACGCACCACGGTGGCCCCGGCTGCCACAGCAGCCTCCAGGTCGCCGCTCATGCCTGCCGATATCTCCGATGCGCCGGGGTGGGCGGCCCGGACGCGCTCGGCCAGCCCGGCCAACCGGGCGAACGCCGGCACCGGGTCCTCGCCGCGGGGAGCGACCGCCATCAACCCGCGCAGCCGCAGCGCGGCGGTCTCCCCCACGGCGTCGGCGAGGCCGGGCACGTCGACCGGCCGGGCGCCACCCCGGCTGCCGAGCTCGCCCTCCGGTCCACCCAGGTCGACCTGCAGGTAGACGTCCAGCACGCGCTGCTCGCGGTCGGCCGCCCGGTCCAGCGCCCCGACGAGGGACACGCGGTCGACCGAGTGCACCGTGGCGCCCAGCCGGGCCACCGCCGCGGCCTTGTTGCGCTGCAGCTGACCGACCAGGTGCCAGTGCAGGTCCGGCACGCGGTCGATCAGCTCGGCGGCCTTGCCGGCGAGCTCCTGGACCCGGTTCTCCGCGACGTGCACCTGGCCGAGCGCGGCCAGCGCCGCCACCTCCTCGGCCGGCCTGGTCTTGCTCACCGCCAGCAGCCGCACCTCGGCCGGATCCCGACCGGCGGCGCGGGCGGCCGCGTCGATCCGCGCCCGCACCGCCCGCAGGTTCTCCGCCAGCCGCTCACCCGAGGAGGAGGACGTCACGACCCCTCGGCCGAGAGCCAGACCACGCCGGCCTGCCGACCCGTGACCCCGTCGCGCCGGTGGCTGAACAGCCGGGGGTCCTCGACCGTGCAACGCGGGTCGTGCACGACCTGCCGGACGCCGGCACCGCGCAGCACCTCCGCGATCCCGGCCCGCAGGTCCAGCCCGGGTGTACCGGTGCGGGTGCGCACCGCGGCGGCCGGGGCGACCCGGGCCACCTCGGCCTGCATCGGGGCCGGCACCTCGTAGTCCAGTCCGCAGACCGCGGGGCCGAGCAGCGCCTCGACGTCGCCCGGACGGGCACCGAGCCGGGTCATGGCCGCCAGGGCCGCCGGGACGACGCCCCGCCGGACGCCCTCGCGGCCGGCGTGCACCGCAGCGACCACACCGGCCACCGGATCGGCCAGCAGCACCGGCACGCAGTCGGCGGCCAGCACGCAGAGCACCAGCCCCGGCGTGGCCGTGACCAGTGCGTCCACGTCGGCCACCGGGTTCTCCCCGGCGTCGGACACGATCGCCACCCCGGTGCCGTGCACCTGGGTCATCCAGACCAGCTGGGCGGTCGGGACCCCGAGCTCGCCGGCGAGGCGCTCCCGGTTCCCGGCCACCGCCGCCGGGTCGTCCCCGACGTGCGCACCCAGGTTGAAGGAGTCGTAGGGGGACGCGGAACGGCCGCCCCGACGGTCGGTGACGACCCGTCGGGGTCGCACCGACGCCGAGACGGCCGGTCCTGAGCTCACTGGTGCGCGGTCCTCACTGGGAGCGGAGGAACTCGGGGATGTCCAGTTCCTCCTCGAAGTCCTCGGAGGCCAGCGGACGACGGGTGCCGCCCCCCGGGCCCGCGATCGGCGGGAGCGGCGGGACCGTGATCCCGTTGCCCTGCGGCGCGCCACCCGGCTGCCCCGGCCGCGGCGCGGACGGGGACGACGGTGCCGCGGCCGCCGGCGCCTGGGGCACCAGCCGCTCGCCGGTCTGCACCGGGACGGCCGGGCGGGGAGCCGCGGCCGGAGCCGGCGCGGCAGCCGGGGCGGGCGCGGCCGGGGCGGCCGTGGCCAGCGACGTCGTGCCGGCGTCCTTGCGGTTGCTGGGCTTGCCGCCGTCGAACCCGGCCGCGATCACCGTGACCCGAACCTCGTCACCGAGGGCGTCGTCGATGACCGCCCCGAAGATGATGTTGGCGTCGGGGTGCGCCGCGTCGGAGACCAGCGAGGCGGCCTCGTTGATCTCGAACAGGCCCAGGTCCGATCCGCCGGAGATCGACAGCAGGACGCCGTGGGCGCCCTCCATCGAGGCCTCCAGCAGGGGTGAGGCGATGGCCTGCTCGGCGGCCAGCAGCGCACGGTTGTCACCGCGGGCGCTGCCGATGCCCATCAGCGCCGATCCGGCACCGGACATGACCGACTTGACGTCCGCGAAGTCCAGGTTGATCAGACCGGGTGTGGTGATCAGGTCGGTGATGCCCTGCACACCGGAGAGCAGCACCTGGTCGGCGGTGCGGAAGGCGTCCATCACGCTGACGTTCCGGTCGCCGAGCTGCAGCAGCCGGTCGTTCGGGATCACGATGAGCGTGTCGCACTCGTTGCGCAGCTCCTCGATGCCCGTCTCGGCCTGGACGGCCCGCCGCTTGCCCTCGAAGGAGAACGGGCGGGTGACCACACCGATGGTGAGGGCACCGAGCTTGCGGGCGATCGAGGCGACGACCGGTGCACCGCCGGTGCCGGTGCCGCCCCCCTCGCCCGCCGTCACGAAGACCATGTCGGCGCCCTTGAGCACCTCTTCGATCTCCTCGCGGTGGTCCTCTGCGGCCTGTCGGCCGACATCGGGCTGTGCTCCCGCGCCCAGGCCGCGGGTGAGCTCACGGCCGACGTCGAGCTTGACGTCCGCATCGCTCATCAGCAGTGCCTGTGCGTCTGTGTTGATCGCGATGAACTCGACCCCCTTGAGGCCGACCTCGATCATCCGATTGACCGCGTTCACACCGCCGCCGCCGATGCCGACGACCTTGATGACCG
>Ga0210040_10007393_pt1 | contig 13312 bp, 12 predicted proteins | sample CryGeyCG12114_NA_FD_185462 | JGI IMG/M metagenome (GOLD analysis project Ga0210040, IMG submission 185462) | Groundwater microbial communities from aquifer - Crystal Geyser CG19_WC_8/21/14_NA (SPAdes) (version 2) | ecosystem: Environmental > Aquatic > Deep subsurface > Groundwater | place: USA... | reverse complement strand
GGAAAGATATTATGGAAGGTGCAGGTTGCAGGAGATCCATACCGACTTGAAGAAATATCTGATCTATTAAATGAAAATCCTGGATTTTAATGAAGGCTATGCGAACTGCAGTTAACGGGGTGAAAAAGATAAATACAACGCCGGACGAAAAACAGGTAAGCCTGCGTTATCTGTTTGTTACATTCTTTAAAATCGGCTTAGTGTCTTTTGGAGGATATATGGCTATTGTATCTGTAATACAGCGTATAATGGTAGAAAAGGATAGAACTATAGATAACAGTTCTATTTTAAATAGTATAGGTATTGCGAGTTTATTGCCTGGTCCGCTTGCAGTGAATGTCGTTGGACAAATTGGGTATCATTTACAAAAAGCTAAAGGTGCATTAGTAAGTACGGTAGCTATTATTCTGCCTGCTTTTATATTAATGCTTTTGCTGTCATGGATTTATTTTTCACATCAGGTCATAATTAACTGGAACGCCGTGATGCGTTATATACCTGCCGTTGTAAGTGCAATAATTTTAGCTTCAGGCATTCAATTGTACAAAAAAGAGTTGAAGGGAAATCTTAAAAAAACATTGCTGTTTTTTGTTGCTATGGTTGTGCTGTTTTTTGCTAACAATTATATTGTAACAATTACCCTTATTATTTTAGGCGCTGTTGCAGGATTAATATTAGAAGTAGAAAACGTCCGGGAAGTAAATGAAACCTCTGTTTCTCCTAATCCAATAAAACTTTCTGTAGGAAAATCAATTTCAGGATTAATAAATAAGATTGTTTTCGTAATACTTATTATTAATCAACTGCTTTTTATTACCAATGTTACAAAAAGTTTTACTGCCGGAAACATAAAAATCATTATGATTTTTGCAGGAATTAGTCTTTCCCTTTTTGGTGGAGGTTATGTTATGATACCTATTATGCAGGCTCTTTTTGTAAATGATTTGCATTGGGTCAGCAATAAAGAATTTGTTGATGCTATTGCTTTTAGCCAGGCTACTCCTGGCCCTATTCTTATCAGCGCTACATTCATCGGTTATAAAATTGCCGGTTTTACAGGAGCTATATTTGCTACGGCTGCAATTTTTGCCCCGTCTGTTTTTGTTGTAATTGTTGTATCTAAAATTATTAAAAAGTATAGTAATAATAAGATAATAAATTTACTTGGAGGAATTAAAGCAGTCGTAGTAGCGCTTATAATTTTTTCTGCTTATAAGGTTATAGCAATTGCAGATTTTGACATTTTACTTGCAGTCATTTTTGCTATATCTTTTATTCTAAATTTTTGGTATAAAATAAACCCTGTATATCTGATACTAGCAACCATCTCGCTGGGAATTATAAAAAATTTATTTTAATAAAATATGAGTAAATATGCAGGAATACAGATTATAGGTACGCAACGTTCCGGTTCTAATCTTTTGCGTGTAATACTGGATCAATCAGATGAAATTGCTTCGCCTCATCCACCACATATTTTGACTACATTCATACCCTTGCTTGGTAAGTATGGAAAACTCGACAGCAATACTTATAAGTTGCTGATCAATGATGTTGTAGCATATGTTGAGGCTAATCCTGTGCCGTGGGAAGGAATTTTTTTGGATAAAGCAAAAATTTTTAATTCTTCCCGAAACTATAGTCTTTTTGAATTAAACAGGCTTATCTATGAAGCCGCTGCTGAAGCGAAAAACGCCCGATATTGGTGTTGCAAAAGTATGGCTAATGTACATTATGCAAAAGAACTGGAAGAAGCAGGGTTGAATCTAAAATACGTTTACCTTTTTAGAGATGGACGTGATGTTGCTGCTTCATTTAAAAAAGCAGTTGTTGGAGAAAAACATGCCTATCATTTGGCAATGCAGTGGAAATACGATCAGGAAGCATGCCTGCAACTTGGAGAAAAGTTGAATGGTGATCGTTTTTATAAATTAAACTATGAAACATTAACAAGCAGTCCTGAAAGTACAGTAAGAAGTTTGTGCAATTTTTTAAATATAAAATATGCCGCAAATATGTTGTCATTCTATGAATCCAAAACTTCAAAGCTTACTGCAGAAGCAGGTGAAATGTGGAGTAACCTTAAGCGACCCATTATAAAAAATAACACTGGAAAATATTTAAGTGTATTTAAAGACAATGAACTTGAAATCTTTGAAACGGTAGCAGGAGATGTGCTTACAGAATTAGGTTATAAGCTGTATTCTGATGTAAATACGCTTCACTCAGAAAATTCTCGTTTAGCATTACTTTCAGCAGAGAAAATAAACGCCTATAATAATATTAACGAGGAATTAAAAAAGGCAACATTACTTGCTGCGAAACCTGGCGACTTAGAGAACAGACGACCACAGGAAGAAATTATTAAAAGAATTAAGAGCAGAACTATTTTTCCTATTAGCTAGTACCGAGTTGAAATAGAATTATTATTACATGGTTTAAAGGCAGGTGTATATCCAAATTATTACAATGCTAGTTTTTATCTGCGAGTTAGATCAATGTTAGGATTAGTAGATTCAATGCAACTGATACTCCCATTCTTGTTTCTGTCAACTTGCAGTGCTTTTAGCATATAGTGATGTTGTTCCATTTCATCCTTAAATTTTGTTGTAACAGATTATTTTTGTTAAAGCCTCGGTTACTATTTTGGCTTTTGCACATACATACTCTAATAACGTCTTGCTATCCGTTATAGTCTCATATACCATCGCTAAAAAAATCAGGTATGCAAAGCAGAGAAGTGCACCAACAGATGTTCGGATAGTTAATACATATAAATATGATTCATTAGTCTTGTAGTGGTTAGTACTATTTATAACGCTTTCGAAAGGCGAAGAATTAACAGCGCTACTAATATATCGAGAAGAAAAAAGATCGTCATGCCAAAAATATAAGCAGGCCCAATGCTGCTTATATTTTTAACATGGAAAACTTTCAAATGGCAGAGAAATTAAAGCAGGTAAAAGGCTTTAGGAGTGTTTACCGGTTCATTTAAATATGTTTCGTTCATCACCTGTTTCAAGTCTCTTTCTATAGTGCTACAAATTGCCGTCATAGGTGTATCTGTAGGATTGTTTTCAAAAGGGTCCTGTAGGTGAATAGCCATTTTTTCAATTAAGAAAAAAACAGTGGCTATAGCAATAAGGGCCGGTATAAAAAAAATGACTCCAAGAACCTCTATCAGGGAAAATGGTAAAAGCACAAAAAATACAATCAGGGACAAGTGGATGTATAAACTGTAAGTAGCCGGAAATACCGTGTTCTTAATCCTTTCACACTTGCCCATAGCATCTGTTAGTCTTGTAAGTGTCTTATCTATCTCGATCTGCTGATATGCATTTATCCATCCATTCTCCATGGCCTGTTGAATGTCGTTAGCGTGCAACTCAATTATAGCCATAGACGTATTAGAGTAGTTTTTCAGATGGTGTAAATCTCTTTTTACAAGGTATTTATCCAGTCCATCCATTACATCCTGGCTACGAAGACTACGACTTAGACTATAGCACCAGGCAATTTGCCGTTTTATAAACCGTTGTTTAAAAAAGAAGAGTTCATCGCCCTGGTATGCTTCCTTGCTAAGTGTTTTAATTTGTCTTGCAAGCGTGCGGCTGTCATTTACAATAGCTCCCCATATGGTCCGGGCTTCCCACCACCTGTCGTAGGCTTGGTTACTTCTAAAGCCAAGTAGTAGCGATATAACTGTACCCATGATCATAGGTACAGAAAACGGGAGCGAAATATGGGACAAATCAAAATAAGTGTGCTCTATTGCTACCACCACCGCGTATAGGGTTATTACAATTAATTCTACTTTTATTTTGCCTAATATATACGTGACAGGTATATTGTTTTTTAATAGCATAAGATATAATTTAAGAGTAACTGACTTTTGTTTTAGTGTCCATTTTAGATGAAGCATCCTCATACTGCTCATTATTAATTAGCAGGGAAGATAAAATCTGGTATTCGGAAAAAGCTCCCTCGCCAAGTGGTAACTTATGTAGAGGAGCCTTACACTTATTTATATAACCTTCAAATTTGACAGACTCCGGTAAAGGCTGCTGGTAAGTGTAGTTGCTAAGCATATAGACTTCGTCTATGTAGTTGCCTTCAATAAAGTTATTGAGGTAACGGGAAGTATTGCAGTAAACAAATTTTAGTGTTATACTTTCAAGAGAAGTTTTATACTTGTTCCTCAGCATTTGAAAAGCTTCAGAAAAATTTTCCGGAACAGAAGTAAAGTGGTTTTTTTCCTTTATAAAGAGTAGATCAGTTATCGAAGTGGGCAGGTGAAGCATATGCACCACGTGTATAGCTAACTTTTCATTTTTTGCGTCTCTCACTATATTGTGAATAGGAGATAGTGATTGTACTGTTAGGTCGGTTGGCAGTAATATATTTTTCATGATTATTTATTTTACTGCAATCTGCACCCACGAAGTAAACAACAGGTAAGTAGAAGGTTAGAGCTACTTAAAAATGTGGTAAGAAACCGGTAAGAAGTATTATTGTCTATGCTCTTTTTGGTATCCTGACCACCACTTCCGTACCTTCTGACACTTTTGAAGAAATGTGGATGATACCATTATGTAGGTTAATAATTTTTTGTGCAAGAGGCAATCCTATACCATATCCTTTTGAGGAGCTCGCGTTAGATGCCCTAAAAAAAGGATCAAACAAGTGCGGCATATCAAGCTCAGGTATACCAATTCCTTTATCTTTTATTATAAAAATAACATGGTGGTCTGACAATGCAAATGCCACGGTTACATTTTCACCCTTTGAATATTTACAAGCATTTAAAACAATGTTAGAAATACAAAGTTCCAGCAAGTGAAAGTTACCGGCAATGGAAAGATTATCTATATCTGCCGGTTGTAAACTATAATCGATCGACAGCCTGCAATCAGGGTAAATACTTCGTGCTACTTTTTCTACATTCTGCACCAGTTCGCTTACTTTCACGTTTTCAAAAGAAAGATTGCCTGTGAAGCCTGATTGTGCAAGTTCTAATAAGCTTTTTGTTATGTTCTGCAGCTTTTCTGCCTGGTTCAAAATTACCTGCAGACCTTGTTGGTATTGTTCTATGCTCCTTGTTTTTGATAATGCATACTCTGCTTCACCAATTATAGATGTAAGGGGTGTATTTAATTCATGAGAAGCATTGCTGACAAAATTATTTTGTGTTTCAAAAGCAGTCTCCAGCCTGTCCAGCATTTTGTTGAATGTAACAGCCAACTCTGATATTTCGTCCTTGCCTTGTTTAATTGTTAACCTGTTATGTAGCCAGGTAGTATTGATATTATTAACTTCTTGCGTAATCTTTCTGATGGGTGATAGTATTTGTTTGGAGAATAATATTCCAATTGTAAAAATCACGATCATAGACACAAGGTTAGCAATAATCAGTATCGCTTTTAAATCGGATAAAAAATTACGGGCATAACCATGGTCAGCGCTGATGATAACAACATATTCGCCTGTATTCGTTTTGTAATTTATGCCCTTGTAAAAATGATAGCCTTTTCTATAAGATGCATTTTTATTTTTATCAATATCATCGAAAAAAGCCGGAGGTACCTGGTGACTTAACCCGGTTTTAGCAACGTTTTCAAGTGTGTCTGCTTTTATAATGTATTCCTTTTCCTCAGGTAACCTTTGCAGGTGCTCGTTCCTTACCTGTTCGTACGCCGTTACATTTTCCTCTGTAGAATCGAGATTTGCTTTAGCTGCAATAGTTGCTCTTAACTTAAGTCTTGTATAAAAATCCCCGAAGGCTTTTTTATTAGCAAAATGATATACGGCGCTGCTTAATCCAATGATAATTAAGGCACAGATTATGGTAAACATTAAAGCGATCTTAGTTTGTATCTTCATTATAAACCTCCTTCAAAATATAGCCCATACCTACTACGGTATGTATCAATTTAACCGGGCTGCCTTGGTCGAGCTTTTTGCGTAGGTAATTAATATAAACGTCTACTACTTTGGTATTAAGGTTAAAATCATAGCCCCATACAGATTCGAGTATTTCCATTCTTGATAAAACCTTTTTAGCATTTTTGAGCAGATGTTCGAGTAATCTGAATTCTGTTGCTGTCAGATCGATCGGTAAATTATTTCTTGTTACGGATTTTTCATCTGTGTTTAAAACTACATCAGCAAAAGCAAGTGTATTTTTTGGTTTGGCAGCTGTTGCAACATTTGCCGGTTGTTGCCTTCTTATAAGAGAACGGATTCGAGCTTGTAGCTCGGCTAACTTGAAAGGTTTAGTAAGATAATCATCGGCGCCACTATCAAGACCCATTACAATATTATCTGTTGTACCCAATGCAGTTAGCATCAGGATAGGAGTAGTCAGTCCTTTTTGCCTGCACCGCTTACAAAGTTCAAGTCCATTAATGCCGGGCAACATTAAATCAAAAATAAAGAGATTGTAAGAAAACGACGAAATGTATTCCCACGCTGCAGTTCCGTCCATGGCCACCGTAACTTCATAGTCATCTTCCTCAAGCGTTCTTTTTACCAAAGAGGCAACATCGGGTTCATCTTCTACTAATAAAAAACGCATCTTTCAGTTTTAATAAAAAAGGTAAAGTAAAATTATTTTAAAGAAACAAAGCTGTTAATAAACCAAATGCATTAATAGGACGAAGTAAAAAACAAAGCTTTTTAAAAATAGTTTTAGCATAATTATTCTTTCTTAAACGGGGTACAGTAATAGAAAAGGATTAAATATGGTAGCGTCAAAGCATAAGAAAATTGTAAGATGGACCATACCGGTACTTCCAGGCTTTTCTATCATTTTAAAAACTTTTCTGTATTTATCTACTGATACCATCCGTTAAAACAAAAAATGTAACTGCCCCTGCTTCTTAAGAAGGCAACGAAGAGTATGCTGCTGGCTTGGATAAGAAAGAATATATAGCAGAATTAATTATAAAAAAGGTTTGACGTGGCTTCCCGTAATTCTAATGTTAACAGCGGATAACAATTTGGTTATATTAACTTAACATGTGCCCTTAGCGTTTGCATATTTAAAAAAATACATTTGCGGCTTATTAAGAATAAGTAACAATGATGCGATTTTACGTACTATTAGCCTTTACATTATTATCCATAATTACAAAAGCCCAAACAGGGACTATAAAAATAAAAATTGTTGACGAGCAAAATTTAAATCTGCCTGGTGCAAGTGCTGTTATAGATAATAGCCGTTTCAGTGCAATATCAGCCAAAACAGGTATTGCCATTATTTACAATGTTCCGTCAGGAAGTCCACGCTTACTATCTCTTATATCGGTTATCAAACATACAAGCAGGAATTTACAATCCTGCAGGCGTGACCGAGTTATCGGTGAAACTAAATTCAGGCGTACAAACCCTGAAAGAAGTAGTAGTATTAGGTGATGGTTTGAAGGGGCAGGCAAGAGCGTTTAATCAGCAAAAAAACAGTGATAACATTACCAACATTATAAGCGCCGACCAGGTAGGTCGTTACATGTGTTTTACATCCTCAACTGACTGAACCATCATCGATATAACAAGGATTGAAACTCATAGGCGTCTTTTTGGTTTTCTGCTGATTTACTCCGGTTATCCTACGCCTGCTAAAAGACCGAGTTACTCCGTAATGAGTAAAGATAAAATACAGCAAACATTTGGTATAAAATTAATCGACAGGAAAGTTAGTTTGCAGAAATGTCTGAAGTTGTTGGTGCAATAGTATTTATTTGAATAAAGCTATGCCGGTGCTTTTGGTACCGGCATAGCCTTACAAGTGTATTTATTAAAAAAGTTATAAGAGGTATTAACAAGTCCTCTTTATTTTAAAATTACAGAAGTTATAATTGAAAGCTTAATTTCAATTGCAGATTATTTGCCTTTATCTTGTCCTGTCCGTGGCCTTCATTTGAATCGTAATTGAGTTTCACTTTTCCCGGAATGTAGTCGAGAGCAAGACCGATCGCCTTACGACGGACAGTAATACCCAAAGCCGTTTTTACACCAAAAGAAAGGCGGTTTTTAAAACTTTCGGCATCATAACCATCCTCAATATTTTCTCTTTCATAATCTGCAAACTCAAAGTATTGTTCGTTGGATTGCCCTTCGCTATTATAATAACCCTGGTCAAAAAAATAAACAGATGGAGCTATTTGAAAGCGGGCATCGATGACTAGTTTTTCTACCGGATTAAAAGCAATGACGGGACCTAATTTTCCTGAAACAGACGCTGCTATAGAGCTACCATCAATAACGATATCATTAGTTCCGGTGACATTACTATAGTTATCCCACCCCATCTTATTATAACTAAGGGAAATGTATGTCCAGTCTAATCCGAAGCGAATAGGAGAGGTGCTGTTTTTGTTGAAGTAGAAGTTGCGGCCAAGTTCGAGTACATAGCCTGTTTCAGCCCCAAAGTTGCCATTAAAAACATTCGTTTTAGGTGAAAGGTTGTTATCCATTTTGTTGCCTAAATAATTAAGTCCTAATCGCAGGTGTCCATTTCTAAATGCTGGTCGCGAAGAAGTGTTTTGGGCATTAGCTGCTAAGGTTATAAAAATTAGTACAGAAAGTAAAAAGCGTTTCATTTTGATAATTTTTAATTGTTTTTAAGTGGATAATGTTTGCTATGAAAAAAAATTTTGAAGTTTAAAAAACCTCTTTATTAACTGTAAAAATTAAAGGAATAGCTGATGCGTCCAATACCTAACAGTAAGTATTTTAGTTAATAACAAACGTACTTTCCTTCCGTAAAAAAGTACTTAAGTATACTATAACCTTGTTTGAAATATAATAAATACTAAGTATATTTCAGGAAAATTGCATATAGGGAATTGTACTGGTAACAGACAGTATCCAAAACTATTTATTTAAAAATGAAGTCAGTTTATAAAACAGAAGAAGAAACAAAAAGTCTTCTTAATCAGCAAGTTTTTCTGTTAGAAAACAGTTTGATGAAAAATCATTATAGTTTGACGGATGTCGGAGAATTGGTACCGGGCTCTATTATGGTTCAGGATATGAAAGCTTTGCAAGTTACTTATATGAACAATTGGGGATGCGAGGCTTTAAATCATTCTATGGAAGAAATTAAGGAAATGGGTAAGGGTTATTACGAAAAGTTTTTTTTAGAGAAAGAAACCAGGCGTATTATGCCTGATGTTTTAGAGTATTTTAATCAGGAAGACAACACCGCATTATATAGTTTTTTTCAACAGGTTCGTACCGGTAGTAGAATGGAACTTCGCTGGTACTATACTGTCTGTAAATTTTTAAGAGATGATAAATGTAACAATAATCTAAAATTAATTTTTATATCTAACCCTGTTTCCGGAATGGGGCTTATGGTAAACAAGGTGAATAAACTGCTGGATGAAAATATATTTGTGGCTAAAAATTATAAAAAATTTGTACTACTTACTAAACGTGAAAAAGAAATAATCTCTTTTTTGGGGGAAGGGAAAACTACTAATAATATAGCTAACACGTTATTCATCTCCCCTTATACTGTTAGTACACATAGAAAAAACATAAGTAGTAAGCTTAATATTAGTTCGTTCTCAGAATTGCTAAAGTTTGCTGCAGCATTTGAGCTTATTAAATAATTGTTTATTTTCCCCGCTATTGCGTTCTTCACCAACAGCTTTTTGCCCAGCTATTATTTGCAGGGGAAGAATAGCTGTAAAGGCGAAAACTATGCTTCGCATAATGAAAGAGTGTGATCGCCTTAATGTCATTAACGGTCAGTTTGGTCCACCTACTTATGCAGCTGACCTGACTGCTGCAATTATGCAGATAGCGGTACATGAAAAGTCCTGAAGCAGGAGTATATCACTTTTCTAAGGAGGGAATAATTAGTTGGTATGACTTTGTGTTGCTATCAGAGATTTTGCCGGACCTACCTGTAAAGTAAATGCATTGATACTTCCGGTTATCCTACGCCTGCTAAAAGGCCTGGGTTATTGCCCAATGAGTAAAGATAAAATACAGCAAACGTCTGGTATAAAATTAGTCGACTGGAAAGATAGTTTGCAGAAATGTTTGAAGTTGTTGGGGCAATAGTATTGTAAATATTTAAACATAGAGGATTCCTATACTTTTTATACAATGAAACAAAAAGATGTCCCCTCAAATAGTATTTTAACTACAGTTTTTAGAAAGAAGTATAGCAAGAAAGGATAAAAGATTACTGGGTACGTACCAGAAAGAAGATCCAAATAATTGATTTAAAAAAATTGAATAAAAAGAACTGTTCCCATTTTTTAGCAATTCCCAAATGTGCCAATAGATAGCGGTCAAGGTAAAAGCTATAATATACGGAGGTAATGTTACTTTTACTCTTTGATAAAATATTTTTAAATGATTTTCAACTATAATTTTTTTACCTAATAAAAATCCTGAAATCATACAAAAAGAAATCACAGAAAACCGAAATAACTGTACGAAGATAATCAGGATTAAGGGATGGTCTGTTTGTTTGAGAAAATTTTCAATTACTACATTTTGCGGAAGACCAAAAAATAAAGAGTGTACAGATGTTATACCAACAATAGACATAAATCTTATAAAGTCTATAAAAAAAAAGCTTTCTTTTGAAGATTTTACTGGTATTTGCTTATTAAAATCCTTCATAAGCAAATAAAAATTGCCATTTAAGAACGAAGTGGTTTTGTTCATAGATTGAATATTTCATTTGAGAAGGTACACAAAACTGCCGTAGTGCTACCCTAAATTTAAGTAACTAAGAAGTTTAATCAATAGGCTAAAATTTGTTTTCAGATAAGGCGCTATATTAGAAGTAAAAGGAATTGGATAAACTCTTTAGTTGTTTGAATATAATTATTATATTAAAAAACTATTTTTAATATAATTAAAACAACTACTAGCTTTTTTTACATTTATTCTTTCTACAAATTTAGTTTAAAGAACAAATGTTTTCACAAGTTTTTATTTCTTTAAATGCTAGTTCTAATCTTTACAATTAATATAACATTTTTTACAAGAAACAAAAAAGCCTTTCTAACTACTAATTAGAAAGGCTTCTTTGTTGCCCGACAAGGATTCGAACCTCGACAAACAGTACCAAAAACTGTCGTACTACCATTATACTATCGGGCAATTATTTTTCCCTTACTTTTCGTTTTGGGAGTGCAAAAATAGGAGAAAAACTTATTCCTCCAAAGAAAATTTAAAAAAGTTGATATTTATTAAAGGCTTCTCCAAATGCACTTCTTAGCTTTTATCTTCTTCCTCTTTTAGTTGCTTAATTAACTCTAGTGATGCATCTACCTTATCAGCTAATAAAACAATTAAAGATCCCGGCGTTACATATTTATAAGCGTGTAGAATGGCTTCTTTTTCGTTTAAAATAACTGTGACCGGTAAATCTTCTTTTTTTGTCTCATTTATACCTGCCTTCAGTAGGTTTACAATTTCATCAGCTGTTCTGCCTCTTAGGTTTTTATCCTGGCGTATGATAATTTCATCAAAATATTCTCCTGAAATTCTGCCAATCTCTTTTATATCTTCGTCTCTGCGATCTCCAGTGCCGGAGATGATGCCAACTTTTGGATAAGCATCCATTGTACTAATAAACTGGCCTAAAAGGGTTAAACCAGCAGGATTATGTGCAAAGTCTAACAACATCTGAAATTTTTTGAACTGAAACAAATTTAATCTTCCAGGTGTTTGAACGGCAGATGGAATAAATGTTTGAAGCGCAAGTTTTATGTCTTCAATAGTAATGTTTCTATAAAGATAAGCTGCTAATACAGCCGGAAGTGTATTCATAATGTTATGAACGGCTTTACCACCATAAGTAAGCGGGATGTCTGTAACTTTATGAATCCTGATTTTCCAGGTGCCTTTGAGGATAGATACATAACCATTTTCAAATACAGCAGCGATACCGCCATCTTCGCAATGTTCTTTAATTCTCGGATTATTTTCATCCATGCTAAAGAAAGCAACTTTACATTCAAGGCCTTCTCTCATTGCATATACAAGATCGTCGTCTGCATTTAAAATAGCAAATCCATGAGGAACGACTGTTTCAGGAACAACAGCTTTTACTTTTGCCATTTGTTCCAGGTTTTCTATACCGCCTAATCCTATATGATCTGCACTGATATTGGTAACAATGCCAACATCACAGTGTTGGAAAGCAAGTCCGGATTTTAAAATACCGCCACGGGCACATTCTAAAACAGCGAAATCAACTGTTGGATCCTTCAAAACAAACTGAGCACTTACGGGACCTGTGCAATCGCCCTTCATCATCAGCGTATTTTGTATATAAACGCCGTCTGAAGTAGTATAGCCTACTTTGTAGCCAACAGATTTACAAATGTGTGCCGTCAATCTTGTGGTAGTTGTTTTACCATTGGTGCCGGTAACTGCTATGATTGGTATACGTCCGCTGCTTCCTTTAGGAAATAACATGTCAATAACCGGCTCTGACACATTTCTTGGCAAGCCAACTGTCGGCTCAATGTGCATACGGAAGCCAGGAGCTGCATTTACCTCTAAAACAGCACCTCCATTATCAGTAACCGGCAATTTAAGATCAGGAGCCATAATATCAATACCACAAATGTCTAAACCAACAATTTTAGAAATTCTTTCTGCCATAAAAATATTAGCAGGATGTACTTCGTCTGTCACATCAGTACTGGTACCGCCGGTACTAAGATTAGCAGTTGGCTTTAGCAAAACTAATTCATCTTTAGCCGGAATGGTATCAAGCGTATATCCCAAATCCTGCAACATCTTTTGGGTGAAATTGTCAACTGTGATTTGGGTAAGTACTTTTTCATGGCCGTAACCGCGACGTGGATCTTTATTTACTTCGTCTATCAGCCTTTGTATAGTATGCTCACCGTCTCCCACTACACTTGCAGGCGTACGTAAAGCAGCACAGACAAACTTATGATTGATAACAAGAACCCGGAAGTCAAACCCGGTAATAAATTTTTCACATATAACATCTCTGCTGTATACCTGTGCAGCCTCAAGAGCTCTTTGCGCCTGTTCAAAATTTACAATATTGGTGGTAGCTCCTTTGCCATGATTTCCGTCTACAGGTTTTAAAACAACAGGGTAACCAATCATGTCGATCGCATCCTGCAATCCTTCGACACTGCGTACGATACTACCTCCCGGTACTGGTATCTCTGCAGCCTCCAACATCATTTTGGTTTCTTCTTTATCCCCTGCGATGTCTACAGCTATGTTGCTGGTAGTACTGGCAATGGTTGCCCTTATTCTTTTCTGGTGAATTCCATAACCCAATTGCACAAGGCTT
>Ga0210040_10007392_pt1 | contig 13312 bp, 13 predicted proteins | sample CryGeyCG12114_NA_FD_185462 | JGI IMG/M metagenome (GOLD analysis project Ga0210040, IMG submission 185462) | Groundwater microbial communities from aquifer - Crystal Geyser CG19_WC_8/21/14_NA (SPAdes) (version 2) | ecosystem: Environmental > Aquatic > Deep subsurface > Groundwater | place: USA... | reverse complement strand
ATATAAATGTACCCCGATCAATAGCTTCCTGCATGGCTTTTAAAAACCAGGGAGCCGTAGGCGCATTACCCGAGCCATAACTTTCCAAAACTACGCCTTTTAAACCTTCCGTAGATAATAAACTACGGATTACCCGTTCGGCTAAACCCGGAAACAGTTTCAGCCGAACAACATTCCGTTCTAATTGCTGGTACGCTTTAAATGCACCCGAAGGTAAAGGCCGCAGGTACATGGGGTGATATTCGATATTTACGCCGGCATGGGCCAGAACCGGATAATTAACAGATTTAAAAGCGTTAAAATGGCTGCTTTCTACTTTTTTGGAACGATTGCCCCGCAACAATAAATCGCCGAAATAAATACATACTTCCGGCACAATGCACCGGCCCTGGCGGGTAGAAACGGCTATTTCAAGAGCGGTAATTAAGTTTTCGCGGGCATCGGTACGCATTTTACCAATGGGTACCTGGGCGCCCGTGAAAATGACCGGTTTTTGTAAATTCTCGAGCAGGTAACTTAGCGCCGAGGCGGTATAGGCCATGGTATCGGTGCCGTGCAGAATTACAAAGCCATCGTACTCTTCGTAGTTTTCCCGGATAATAGCTGCCAGTTTTATCCAGTCTTCATCCGTTACGTCGGAAGAGTCAATAGGAGAGCTATAGCTGATTAAAGAAAGAGAAATATTGAGTTGGCGCAATTCGGGCATGCGCTGCATAATTTCTCCGAAATTAAAGGGTACTAAATGGCCGGCACCTTTATCGTACACCATACCAATTGTGCCCCCGGTATAGATCACCAGCACCGAACCTTCCGGCTCGAGGGTAGTAGCAGTATTAAGATGTACTTTCTGAATTAACATATTACAAATTAAATAATTTTCGCGTATTCGCCGTGGTTTTTTGGGCTATTTGGTTTAAATTATCTTTTTTCAAGTCCGCAAGTCGCTGGGCAATTAAAGGCAGATAAGCAGGTTCGTTCCGTTTGCCCCGGTACGGCACGGGTGCCAGGTACGGGCAATCGGTTTCCAACAAAATATGATCCAGGGAAATATCCGGAATAACTTTATCTAAGCCGCCGTTTTTAAAAGTGGCTACTCCTCCTATTCCCATATAAAAACCAAGCTTTATTACTTTTTCGGCTTCGGCGGGGGTACCGGAAAAACAATGAAAAACACCGGTTAAAGAACCATCCTGTTCCTGCGCTATAATATCGTAAACTTCCGAAAAAGCTTCGCGGGTATGCAGCACAATGGGAATTTGGTATTGTTTGGCCCACCGCACCTGAATTTTTAAAGCTTCCTGTTGTTGAGCCAGGAAAGTTTTGTCCCAGTATAAATCTATACCGGTTTCGCCAATGGCGATAAATTTGCGTTTGCTTAACCAATTCTCGATCACGTAAAGTTCCTGCTCAAAATGCTTCTGTACCGAGCAGGGATGCAAGCCCATCATGGCCAGGCAGGTACCCGGATGATCGCTCTCCGTACGCAGCATTTCTTCTACCGAAGTATGATCGATATTGGGCATTAAAATTTGTGCCACGCCGGCCTCTGTTGCTTTCCGGATAGCTTCCTTCCGGTCGGCCCCAAAAGCATCGGCATAAATGTGGGCGTGCGAATCGATATAAGTAAAATCAGACATAATAAGTACCTGAACGTAATAGCCGGACTAATATTTTCGCTCTTTCCAACGCACTTTAAAAGGCAGCAGAAAAAAAATAATAGTGGTCAGGGATACAAATATCACATAAAACTCAAAAATAAGTAAATTCCAGGTGGGCATACGCAAACCCAGACGCTGTAAACACTTGTAATTGAACCAGGTTTGTAAAATAAATTTTCCAAAAAAAATACCTGCTACCACGGCTGCCGAAGAATACGCGCGAAAAGGAAAACAAAAGAAATAAAAAGAAGCGTAAATAATTAAAATAACCGCCACGTACCAGGGCAAATACCAGATGCCCTGCATCCAGCGTTTTCGCTGGTTTAATAATGTGGTTATATTGCGGGCCGGCGTAGAAAAAGCCAGTACTCCGGGATGATAAATATTCAGGAAGCCATGTCCTCGTTTCATCACTTTTCTAAATAACTGAATATCTTCGGTTACTGAAAAGGGCATGTTTTCGTAACCGCCGGTTTCTTCGTAAGCTTGCCGGGTAATAAGCATGTTATTGCCCATGGTACTAACCGGCAGTTTTAAATCCGATACTACTTGCATTAAACCCAAAGCATTTATCCAATCGAGGGCCTGCATCCGGTAAAAAAAATTATCGCCGGTAATGGTTGTCATGCCGGTTACAATCGCAATATTGCCTTTTAGCCCGGCCAGCATATTCTGAATCCAATTAGGGGGCACTGCTATATCGGCATCAGTAATAAAGAAATATTTGCTGCGGGCGTGTTTGCTCAGGTGGGCCAATACATTGCCTTTGCCTTTGGCCTGGCCCAGTTTTTCGCGGATGGGAATACAGGTAAACTGGGGTTTATCGCGGATGTATTCCTGAATAAGCGCATAAGTATTATCGGTGGAGGCATCATCGCCAATAAGAACTTCTAATTGCTGAGGCGGGTAATTCAGTTCTGATAAAGCCTGAAGGCAGCGGATAATATTAAGTTCTTCGTTCCGGACGGCAATCAGAATACTTACCAAAGGCCGGTCGGGGCCGGGTTCGGGCGGTTTTACCTGGTTTATTTTTTGCAAAACCAATATGGCCAGAAAAATGCCGAAAAAAAGAATAAAGTAAACAAGCGATACGATCATAAACTTTTAAACTCAAAGCCCAAACCGGAAAAATGCGTTAGGTAACGGGGCAAAACGTATTGCATATTCCGGCGGGCCTTCAGGCTATCGTGGAATACAACAATGGAACCGGGCCTTGTGTTTAAAATACTTTTCTGTAAACATTTTTCCGGCGATAAATGGGCGTCGAAATCATAAGTGAGCACATCCCACATAATAAGTTTGTAGTTTACCTTTAATTGCCGGTATTGTTGCAGGGTACACCGGCCGTGCGGCGGACGGAATAATTTAGGGCTTGCTTCCGGGTAAAACTTTTCCAGCTCATTTTGGCATTTGGCGGTATTCTGCAAATAAGTTTGGTCCGGCGTTTTCCAGCCGCGCAGGTGGTTATAAGTATGATTGCCCAACCGGTGCCCGGCCGCCACTACTTTTAGCGCTATATTGGGGTTGCGGAAGAGATTCTCTCCGACACAAAAAAAAGTAGCTTGAGCCTGGTATTGATTTAATTCTTCCAGCACAAATTCGGTTACGTCCGGAATCGGGCCATCATCAAAAGTAAGATAAATAGTTTTACCAGCGCCGGGTTGCCGCCAGGTGAGGCCCGGAAGTAAACCCGATACCAGACGGGGCGTTTTAAAGAATCTCACTGGTATGCTGCTTAACCATACTAATATTTATAACACTGCTGCCTAAGACGCGAACAAACAATGCAGGATAAACGGGACGAAGAAAAATAGTTTAGCTGTAACAGTTAAGATTATGATAACAGTAGCGCTGCCGGATAATACAGAAGCATTCTTAAGTAACAACAGCTATCGTTTATTTAAACCGGCACGAAAGCAAAGTAATATCATCCTGAAAAGACGTACTGCCCTGGTTATGCACTTTAATTTCTTCCAGTAATTCCTCGTGCATTTTGTGTAAGTTCATATAACGGGAATTCTGCAGGAATTTAATGGTATTCTCCAGGCCGTATTCATCTTCTTCCAGGTTAAACACTTCGGTGAGCCCGTCGGTATAACACAGCATTATAGATTTATTGGGTACCTGCAAAGTGGTAACCGAAATAAAAGGTAGCTCCTCAAAAATACCCAGCATGGTGCAGCCTTCGGTCAGGAGCTTATACGAATTATCTTCGTAGAGCAAAACCGGGGCATTATGGCCGGCATTTACAAATTTTAATTCGCGGGTTTTATGGTTATAAATGGCCAGGAAAGAAGTAATAAATTTCTCGGCAATCGCATTGTTGTAAATCAGGTAATTCAGCTCCGTTACTACTTTTTCCAAATCGCTGGTTTGGCGCACAATGGTGCGTAAGCCGGCCTGAAAATTAGACATCAGCAAAGAGGCCGGTACGCCTTTCCCCGAAACATCGGCCACACAAACCAAAAACTGGTCCGGATCAATTTCTACATAATCGTAATAATCGCCGCCAATAGAAGAATGCGGAATGTAACTGGCATGAACGGCTACATTGCTGGTATTGGGCAGGCTTTTCGGGAACAGCATGGTTTGCACTTCCCGGGCAATTTTTATTTCGTTCCGGATAGCTTCTTCGGCCAGTCGTTGCTTAGCCATTTTCCGGTTTTGCATGGCCACAATTATAATATTACTGATGGTTTGCACAAAGGCTAAAGCGGCAATATCAGAATAATACGCGTGCGAATTCCCGATCAGGACAAAGGCAATTACTTTATTGTTCTGAAAAACCGGGATAATAATTTCAAATTCGCTCCAGCGGCCGTCCAGTTCCAGCTCATTGATATAAGTGTTTTCTTTCAGACTGGTAATAATGGCCGGTAAAGTTTCCAGCTTACCGAAATTAAAACTTGTTCCGAAACATACTTTACAGTCCCATTCTTCCTCCAGTACAAACAAAGTGAGGCGGTTGATGTGTAATTGCGCCAACAGGGTAAAATGATATATTTTGTACAGCGCGTATTCGGGCAAATTATTATTAATTGCTTGCGTAATTTCCAGTAATGCCGCAAGTTCTAATTTTTTTAAGTTAAGCTCCTTTTTTACTTCCGCTGTATCAGCTTCCGGCATTGGTAAGGATGATTTTAGGATCATAAGCATCACGTAGCCCGTTTCCGAGCAAATTAAAAGACAAAACCAACAGACTTATACAAGCACTGGGTAGTAAAACCAAAAACAAACCGGCCCGCGCACCTATTAACTGAAAGCCTTCGTTCACCATCATGCCCCAGGAAGGTGCCGGTGGCTGAACGCCTAAACCCAGAAAGCTTAAACCAGCTTCCATTAAAATAGCCGAAGCAAAATTGACCGTAGCAATCACAATCAGTGGCCCAATCATATTAGGCAAAATATGATTGATAATTATCCGGTATCGGGGCAAGCCCAGTACTTTTGCTGCTTCAATATACGTCTTTTCTTTTAAACTTAAAAATTGGCCTCTTACTACCCTGGCTACATCTACCCACATGGTTAAACCTACCGCCACAAAAGAAACCCAAATACCTTTACTGTTTAAGGCCAGCGATATGGCAATTACCAGCATAATACCCGGCACCGACCAAACTACCGTCATAAAAAACAGCATAAGTTTATCTACCCAGCCGCCAAAATACCCGGCCAGGGCACCCACCGCAATCCCAATTACTACCGATATTAACACGGCCACTAATCCAATGCCTAAAGATATGCGGGTACCCAATATTAACCTACTTAACACATCGCGGCCGGCATTATCGGTGCCGAGCCAGAAAGTTTTGGTATATAAATAATCTTGTTTTAATTTTTTCAGGGCCTGGTCCTGGTGTTTATCTCCGGTAATCCGGCTTATCTGAAAAACCTGCGCTTCCTGCGGCAAGGCATTATTTTTTTCAAATGGAGTTAAGCGGATAAAATCTCCATTGATGGCATAGGTGCGGTAGGGATATTCGGAAAAACTTTGTTTTTCACCAAACAACATTTTAGAAAATATATTTTCCATAGCATCAGGCACCTCCGCAGCGGGAATTTTAATGACCGGCACCTTAAAACCCGGCGCTTTCTTTTGCAACTGCACAATGGTATTATTGGCATTCGTGGTTTTATCCGGCATTATTAAATAACCCAGCAAAGCAATAAGCGTGGCGAAAACAATAATGAATAAGCCCGCCATGGCCGGTTTATTTTGTAAAAGCCGGCGCCGGATAGTTTGTCCGGGGGTGAGAAAACCTGGCTGTACGGCTTGGGTTAAAACCATTTAGGTACAATGACAGAATTAGTAATTGAGTGAATTAGAGATTGAGTGAATCAATATTTAAACTGATGTTACGCAAGAAACAGAACTATATTTATTTTAACTTTCTGGAGCCCATATTTGTCATCCTGATAGAATTTGAAGAATTCTGCGGAATGACAAATGTGGACTCATATAACTTACGGCTACCTTGTTTTGCTTAACATCAGTTTATAAGATTTTCAGGTTCTGATTTCGCCTAACTTGATTTGATCCATTTACTTACCTGGAATTATGGGCTAACAAACCTTCTTTGGTAGCCAGAAAATAATAACTCCGGCAGTTCTGGAAAAACTCTTCGGCATTATATTCTATTTCGGTATCCGGATCGGGATAAAAGCATTTGATATATTTTTTTTGCACCAGGTCTTCCAGATTGGCGCTCAGTTCGGTATCGGGCAAATCTAAGGTGCCGGCCAGGTCCCGGAAAGCAGTTACAAAATATAATTCGTTTATAATGTCGTATTCCAGATCGTTCATGTCTTAATGAAATTTAATTATAAAATATAATATTAAACATGGCAGCTTAAGCACGTAAAAAGCTGTTGTTTTAAGTTTTTACGGTTCTGCCTTTCCAGTTATAACTGCCATTTAAAGCCTTTATGGCCGTAAAAACCACGTAGGGTATATAAATAAACTGCAGAGGAATAACGTATAAGCAATAGCGTTGTTTCCGAAAAAAAGATAAAACCGGTTTTAAAAAAAGTAAATCAATAAAACATTTAGCTCCCAGAACCAAGGCAAAGCTAAGTCCGGATACCTGCCCCAGGACAAATAAGCCAAAATAAAACAGAATAAAAAAATTAACACTAAAAACCAGTATGGCTAAAAGCTGGGCTTTCTTCTGCTTGTAAGCCGGCCATTTACTGGCCCACCTTACCCGTTGCGCAAAGAAGTCGCTAACCCGTTTTTTGGCCCCGGTATACACGACGGCGGCCGACGATTTAAGCACGAGTACCGAATCAGGATAAAGCTGAAAAACTTTGTGCATCAGAAATTCATCGTCGCCGGAAGGAATATGTTCGTTGCCGGCAAAACCGTTAACTTCCTTAAAAACAGATTTGGGGTAAGCGATATTGGCCCCGTTACACATGTTGGGTTGCTTCAGGGCCAAAGAACCGGCGCCTACTCCTATTAAAGAAGCAAATTCTACCAGCTGAATTTTTTGAAAAAGTGAAGTTGGCGCATCGTAACAAACCAGGCCGGAAATAAATTTAGCTTGCTTTTGCCGGTATAAATATTCAATATACCGCAACCAATGGGGCTGCACCCGGCAATCGCCATCGGTAAATACCAGTAATTCGCCAGTTGCCTGGGCCACGCCCACCTGTACGGCCGCCTTCTTGCCGGTTTTTAGGGTGTATTCTTTTAATGGCAGACACTTTATCATAAAGGAAGCTGTCCGGGCAAAATCTTTTACCAGCAGAGCAGTATGGTCGTCCGAATCATCGTCGATTATTAAAACCTCCATTAAACCGGGCGTATACGTTTGCGCCTTTAAATCTTGCAGTAAAGCCAGGATATTGGTTGCTTCGTTCCGAACCGGTATAATAACCGTTATAAAAGTTTGGGGAATATCAGTTTGCGGCACCAGTAATTCCGGTATTTTAAGCCAGGCCAATAAACGTTTTAGAATAACGTAGCCGTACAGCACGACCAAGCTAAAAACAACAAGCTGCAGAATAAAAATAAAGTAAGCCAAAGGATGCTGCTTTATTATTCGGCAAGGATATTCTTACCAAAACCGGTTTAAACCGGCAAGCAAAAAAAAGAAAAATATTTGATTAATATTCTATGCGGCAGTTTAATCCTGGCTTTCTATCAATTTGCCTTATTGCGCGGCTTTAACTTAGAGTTAGATTTTTAGATTTTAGCCGCCAGACAAATAATAAACCCCAAAGGCTGGGCAAAGCAATATTTAAAAACCAAAGACTTAAACTGGCACTCATTACATAAGCTTTGTTTTGCTGTAGTAAAGAAAAGAAATACATGGCTGATAATTCCCGCATGCCCAAGTCGGTTAAGGCTGTAAACGATGGCACCACCGATTTCAGCAAAAAAGTACTGGCTACGCCCAGAGTTATTTGCCAAAAACTAATTTGCACGCCAAAGGCATACAGCAACAAGTCAAATTGCAAAACAAATACGCCGTAGCGCAGCCCCGACAGGCCTAGCAAAACGCTTATTTCGGATTTGGTATACAACCCCACTATGGCCACATAACGCTTAAACCGGTTTAGAAACGGTAAACCGGCTACCACATTGGTTATAATGCGGGGATGATATAAGACGATTAATAAACAAAAATTAAGTACCAAAAAACTGAAAGTTAAGCTAATATAAAAGCCGGCATACTGTTTCGGTGAAGTAAATATAAAGTACAGCACGCCGATACTGCCGCCGGCCACCGTCCAGAATAGCTGACAAAAACGGCCTAAAAAAATAGCACCAAAGGCCTGTAAACGTTGCCCGGTACGGAGTTCGATAATACGGCCGGCATAATCGCCGAGGCGGTTGGGCGTTATAAAGCCCAGGCAAATACCTACTAATACGGCTTTAAAAGCGGCCCCCAAAGTAATACTTTCTACTTTAGCCGCTAATACTTTCCATTTCCAGGCTTCCAGTCCCCAATTAAAAAAAATCAGTACGAACGCAGTACTTATAGGCCAGCCCGCTCCGTGCTTAAAAGCTTGCCAAAGATTGTGCAGCCACACTTCCGCTTTAAACCCATCTCCGAAAACCGCCCGGAACAGAAAATAAAAAATGCTTCCGCCAACCAGTAATTTAGAGCCAAGCAGTAAGTATTTTTGAAAACTTCTGGTGGAAGTGCGCATATAAAATTGAAGATATCAGCGCGGCAAAGATAGCGGTTTTGATTGGGTTACGCGTTAGCCGGATTAATAGTAAGCTTACTCTTAAAGTAAATATGGCGCCGCCAGTCACCTCTTGGTGGTACCATTGTTAAATGGATGCTTGTTTAGATAATTGCTAATAACTTGTTGTTAAAAAACTTATGTATCCTGGACGCGTAGCAGAGCAGGGGTTTAATATATATAGAGTTAGGCCTCGTTTTTATTTTTATCTCTGCGCTGTCGATTGTCAAAAAAGTTTATCAAAATAATATTATGGTTATCTATTCTATAAAAGATAGTAGTTTGTATCGTAAATATGAAACCGCGAAAATTTCTGCTGGCATGTTGGATTGCTCCAATTTCAGGTAAATCAATAAGTATGTCCCAAAAGTCGTAAGTTTCGTTAAATGAAAGCTGCTGTTACTTTTTGCCCCCAGACTTCATTTAAATATTCCAGAATTTTAACAAATTTAGCATCAGCTCTTTTGGTCCAGACTATTTTCTTAGCCATTGTTGCTGTTTTAGTCTTACTTCTTCATCACTTATCCAGTTATTAGAATCTTTACTTTCTTCGTCGGCAAGTAATAACTCGTTTTTCTCTTTATCAGTCAAACTTTCCCAGAGCTGTCCATTCTTGCTTTGGCTTCTCTGAACAAGTAATTGGTAAAAGGAAGACAATAATTCTTCATTCTCAATTTTGTAGATGAGTTGATGAAAATCAGTTTTTAAGTTAGCTAAGGACATATTTTTTGTTTTTTTGTACTAATTAAACCTACAACTTTTTTCTAGTCCGATTTTAATTTTAAATAAGGTATAACTACCAAAACCAAGGTCACAACATACAATTATCTGCATTATGTCTGGAGTACCAACTGGCTGATTTGGCTATTTAATTTTTTATCAGCTGTTACAACACTCACTCATACTTTTGCTGATGTATATATTCTTGCCAATTTATTCCGCATTTTCCAGGTGCAATATCCACATTCATCTCTTCAGAAATATTATAAAGCATAAAAGCCTGACCAGTCATCCGTTGATGACGCAGTCAGGCTTTTAAAATCCTTTAAAATCTTGCCAAGCAATAACCTTGGGTAAGGCTAATATCTTTCGATCTTAAAGAACAAGTTTTGTCTCAAAACAGACCAAAGTCTGTCTTAAAACTGAACACCATTAGAAGGTTCAACATTGTTCAGGCTTGACAAAATTTGTTTGGGACTAGACATTTATACCTCCTTTCTTTAAATTCGACATCACTTCCGGGGGTTCACCAAATACCTTATGGTTAATAGCCGAAAGCCGTAGCACTCACTACTAAATACTAAAGTAAATTTTAATCCGGAAGGTTCCAAAATAATTGCACTTTATTTCATCTTTTTTTTCCGGAAATCAATCCCAGTTATTGTTGAGCCAACTTTTTAAAACAAATTTATTTAAAAAAATAGCATTTATTTTATTAAATATGCTGGTATACAGTACCTTATATTTTAGTTTTTTTCTTTTTGAAAAGATAGTAAATCCAGGCAATTAAAAGTAGCAACTCCCCTACCGCATCCAGCAAATAAGTATTCCAGATTACATCGTTGGTAGCAAAGTAAATATCTACCCAGGCCATTGCAACCGTACTGCCTATTGCCAAAACGCCTAAATAAGTTTGATACTCGCCGGTTAAAGCAGCCGTTATAAAAACAGCGCTCATCACCAATAATAATAAGGCCACTGTTTGCACCAGCCATAAATCAGTTTTAGGTCCGGTAACAGCTAAAAAGCTAGGCATGTGCACCAGGGGCCATATACTGGGTAAGGCGAAATAAAGGCCGTGCAGCCAAAGTAATAAAATCGGTTTTTGGGGTGCCCTATTTTTATCTATCGTTGGAATCATATTAATATATTTTTAAAGCTTTCCTCCTGAAACGGCACTCTTAAAACAAGTTGTGCCTTAAACCTGATTTTTGTATCTTTCGACAAGATTAATTTTATAAAACAAACAATACCATGCAGAAACAGGGCTTTTTCTTTCTATTGCTTTTGGTTTTTACTTTAACATCGCTGGTGCAAAAAGAAGCGGTAACGCCGGTTGGTACCTGGACGAATGCCGATAAACAAGCCAAATTTGAAATTTATGAGTGTGGCAGTAAATTGTGCGGCAAAATTGCCTGGATGCAAGAACCTACCCGCAATGGCAAACCCAAAGTTGATTTAAATAACCCGGACGAGAGCTTAAAAAACCGGCCAATTATGGGAATGGTTTTTATGAAAAACTTCGAGCAGGACGAAAAAGATAAATGGGACAACGGCACCATCTATGATCCGCAGAGCGGTAAAACGTATTCGTGTTATATGAAACTCCTGGACAAGAACAAATTAGAAGTAAAAGGTTATATCGGCGTGTCTTTAATCGGGCGGAGCCAGGTCTGGACGCGCATTCAATAAAGATGTAAAATATTATTAAAAATAAAGGTCGGCTTAAAAAAGCCGACCTTTATTTTTAAACTTAAATTCCTGATTAAAATATAGCTTCTATGTGGTAATTATTATTGCGGAAACTAAAGTCATCGCCCACGTTTTTGTTTACCATGGCTTTAAACAAAGGCGACATGGCAGAAATAGCAAAATACTTTTCTCCGTCTACCGTAATTTCTCCTAAACTCACCGAAATAAAAAACTTCTGCGTATCGGTAATAATAACGCTGCCTAACATAATAATTTTATTTTCTTTGGTCGCATTAATGCGTTTCAGAATCGATAAAGTTGTGATGGCTTCGTCCAGTTGTTTCGCAAACATATCGCGCTGAATCTGGCAAGCTTCCCGAAAAGATTCAAACTTATCTTCCATAGCTCCCTGGTGCTCGTTGGCACTTTCCTGTGCTTCATCCATGGCACTTTTGGCCGTTTGGATCTGAAGGTTCTGAATACGAAGGCATTCGTTAAGCAACCGTTGTTTTAAAGCTAAATTCGTGGAAGTTGGAGTCTGTAGGTCGTAGATCATAAGAGAGCGAGCGTTAAATTTTAAAATCCCTTTTATTCGTAAAAAAACTTAAAAAGTTGTCTTTTAACCCTGATAAATAAAGCTATCTTCCGTTAGAACTTCACTTATTTGTCAGGGGAAAAATATTTGCGTTAATAACCAGTAGAAGCAAAAAAGGTTTTACTAAAATTTCTTAATCCAAACTTTATAAAATTAAATGTAAAATAGAAAACTTAATAAAACTTGCCTAATTTTAATTCAGATTGAAAGCATGTTTTAATCTAATGTTTTTTTAAGATGAAATACGTTTACTTGTTGGTTTTATTGCTCTGTTTTACTTTACCAGCCCGGGCCACGCATATTGTAGGCGGAGAATTTCAGTTGTCTTACGTTAGCGGCACCAAGTACCAGCTTACCCTTAACTTGTACGTAGATAAACTAAACGGCAACCCCGGTGCCGTAGATAATTCTATTTTGGTCAGTATTTTTACCAAAGATACTAACCAAAGGATGCTTGATATGAGAATTCCTTTGGTTGGCCGGTCTATGGTAAATTACTCTTTTATTGCTTGTACCAATCCCAGCTTAAGCACCGAAAAAGTAATTTACCGGATGGACCTGGATCTACCGGAAAATGTGTATTCGAACCCGGCAGGATATTATGTGGCGTACGAACGATGCTGCCGCAATAACACCATTGATAATATTGTAAACCCGCAAGATGCCGGCCAAACTTTTTACCTGGAATTTCCACCAACAGTACAGAATGGCGCAAAATTCATAAACTCTTCTCCGGAGCTTTTTCCGCCGCTGAGTGATTATGCTTGTGTAAACGATTTATTTTATTACGATTTTGGCGGCGTAGATCCGGACGGCGATTCTTTGGTTTACGAAATGACAACACCTTTTAATGGCTATAGCGCCCCAACTCCTAACGACCAGATTGCTCCCCGGGCCTCTCCTGCTCCTTATCCTTTGGTAATGTGGATTCCCGGTTTAAGCACCGCTAACCAGATTCCCGGCAATCCGGCGGCGGCCATTAACCTTAATACTGGGCGCTTTACCGTACAACCTACCCTTACTGGGCTTTTTGTTTTCGCAGTTAAATGTTCGGAGTACCGCAACCGGCAAAAAATTGGCGAAGTCCGAAGAGATTTCCAGTTACTGGTTCTAAATTGTCCGAAAAACGATTCGCCGGCTATTCAGGTGAGGCAGGCGGGTAAAAATTCTTTTTACCAGGAAGGAGACATTATAAAAATTACCGGTAACGATGTCCGTTGCCTCGAAATATTTTCTTCCGACACCGACCCCGATGAAGCCTTAACCATTATAACCAAACCCGTTAATTTTACCTTAACTGACCAAATTGTGGCCTTACAAACCGGTATTGTAAACCAGAATGGTAAAATAGATTCGCTGAAGACTACCGCTTGTTTTCCGGAATGCCTGAACTCGGAAGGCAAAATTTACCTGCTCGACCTTATTGTGCGGGATGATGGCTGCAGTTTAC
>Ga0210040_10007391_pt1 | contig 13312 bp, 10 predicted proteins | sample CryGeyCG12114_NA_FD_185462 | JGI IMG/M metagenome (GOLD analysis project Ga0210040, IMG submission 185462) | Groundwater microbial communities from aquifer - Crystal Geyser CG19_WC_8/21/14_NA (SPAdes) (version 2) | ecosystem: Environmental > Aquatic > Deep subsurface > Groundwater | place: USA... | reverse complement strand
GCGCAGCTCCATCGGCCCGGTCTCCACCGCCACCGGCTCGGCGCCACGCTCCAGGAGCTCGGCATAGGCGTGCGCTGCATCGTGCACGCGGAAGGCCATGCCGCAGGCGCTGGGGCCATGCTCGCGAGCGAAGAACCAGGCGGCGCTGCGCGGCTGGTAATTGGCGATGAGGTTGATGCCGCCCTGGCGCCACAAATGCACGTCCTTGGAGCGGTGGCTGGCGACGTGGGCAAAGCCCATCGCGCGGAACACCGGCTCGAGCACGCCCTTCTCCGGCGCGCAGAATTCCACGAACTCGAAGCCGTCCAGACCCACGGGGTTCTCGAACAGGTCGGCCATGGCATTCTCCTCTCGCGGCTTTGGTTACTTGTGTAACCTTTACGCCTGGTACTGGCAATTGCACCACTCTAGCACAGCGCGGGCACTTGCCGAAGCTAGAGCGGGAGGCCGACGTAATTTTCCGCGAGGCTGGTCTGCGCCGCGCGGCTGGTGGCGATGTAGTCGAGCTCGGCCAGCTGCATGGCGCGCTCGAACGGGCCGTCATCGGGGAAGCGGTGCATCAGCCGGGTGAGCGACCAGCTGAAGCGCTCGGCCTTCCACACGCGCGCCAGGGCCTTGGCGGAATAGGCGGCGATGGCGTCGGCATCCGAGCGCTTGAAGTAGCCGACCAGCGCCTCGGCGGCATAATGCACGTCGCTGGCCGCGAGGTTGAGGCCCTTGGCACCGGTGGGGGGCACGATGTGCGCCGCATCCCCGCAGAGCAGCAGCGCGCCATGGCGCATCGGGGCGAAGACGTAGCTGCGCAAGGGGGCGATCGACTTCTCGAGCGAGGTCCCGCGCTCCATCTGCGCCGCCGCCTGGGGCCCCAGGCGCAAGGCCAGCTCGTCCCAGATGCGCGCGTCGGGCCAGTCCTCGATCCGCTCGGTCAGCGGCACGTCGACATAATAGCGGCTGCGCGTCGCCGAGCGCATCGAGGCGAGCGCGAAGCCGCGCGCGTGGTTGGCGTAGATCAGCTCGTGGTCGCACGGCGGCACGTCGGCCAGGATACCGAGCCAGCCGAACGGGTATTCGCGCTCGTATTCCTGCCCCACGCCCGGCGGGATCGCCCGGCGGCTGGGCCCGTGGAAGCCGTCGCAGCCGACGACGAAGCGCGCCTCCACCCGCCGCCCGCTCGCTTCGTGCGTGTAGGTGACGAAGGGCGCATCGCTGTCGACCGCGTGGAGCGCCAGATCCTCGGCCCCGTAGACCACCTCCAACCCGCGCGGGCCGGAGGCTTCCATGAGGTCGCGGGTGATCTCGGTCTGGCCGTAGACCATCACCTGCTTGCCGGTGAGCTCGGTGATGGGGATGCGGGTCAGCCGCTCGCCGTCCGCCAGGTTGAAGCCCTCGTGCGGCAGGCCCTCGGCCTTGAGCCGCGCGTCGAGCCCCAGCCGCTCCATTAGCGAGACGGTGATCTCCTCGAGCACGCCGGCGCGGATGCGGCCGAGCACGTAATCGGGGGTGCGCCGCTCGAGCACCACGCATTCCACCCCCTCCGCCAGCAGCAGGTGGCCCAGGAGCAGGCCGGCAGGCCCTGCGCCGATGATGCACACCTGCGTGCGCGTGAGGCTGGCGTTCATGGGGCGGGATTGGGTCATCACGGTGCCGTGCGTCAAGCGCGGATCAGGCCGGGAACTCGCGGACGGCCGTGGCCTGGTCCGCGCCCGCTCGTGTTCGGGCAGCAGGTGTTCTCGCTGTCCGGTCACGAACTGCGCGCCCGGCGCTGAGCGGCACCACCGCATTGCGTTCGGTGTGCAGCACCGGCATGGGGGCGGATATGGGGGCAAGCAGGTGGCGCCGAGAAGACCTGCTGCAGCCGGATGGTTCTCGGGCGAGACGCAGATGCGTTGCAGCGCGTTTACAGTGCCGAGCAGCTCAGCTGGCTCGCCGACATTGCCGTGGACATCGCGACCGGCCTCGTCTTCGGCCCGGCTGGCGAGGCGGTGGGCTTGTGCGTGCGGCGAGGACCGCGGGCCAGCCGGTCGCCGCCTCCTTCACCCTGGAGACCGCCGGTCGCCTGCCCGACGGCGCTTCCCTGCGCGAGGGGGTGGAGGGGGTCGACCGCGTGCGGGCGCGGTCTGGTTCATGGTGAACTGCGCACTCCCCCGCCCCACTTCGATGCGGTGCTGGAGGGCGCGGATTCGACCGGGCGAGCGCGGGCATCCGCGTCGCTCCCTCGCGCGGTAGCCATGCCGAGATCGACGATGCGCCCGCGCTCGACATCGGCGATCTCGAGGAGTTGGGCCGGCCCTATGCGACGGTGCGGCACGGATGCCGTGGCTGAACGTGCCGGGCGCCTGCTTGGCACATCGCGCGCACTGCCGAGGCGATTCGCGCGAAATTGCTCGAGCCGCCTGTCAAAGGGCGTGGTCAGGCAGCCTCAGGCTCGAGGGTGCGGGCGCTGCCGGTGCGCGATCGCAGCGCCAGGTCCAGCGCCAGCAGCGCGGGGATCAGCCAGGCGAGGCGCGCCTGGTAGCGGTCGACCGGCGCCGACAGGCCGCCATAGACGGCCGCATTCACCAGCAGGGCGAAGAGGACCATCACCACGGCCTCCACCAGGAAGCTCTGCACCCGCCCGGTCGCCAACCGCCAGGCGAGCACGAGGAAAGCGAGCACCGTGAACACCGGAATGATCCAGTCGAACAGCTGCAGCGCCGGATCGTTCTCGTTGTCGCTGGTGACGGGGGCGAGCTCGTAGAGCGTCGCATCGGGCGCGCCGGCGGGCATCGGCAGCAGCTCCCCGGTGCCCAGCAGCACCGCCTGATACAAGGTGTTGCGCACCAGCGCCTCGCCTTGCTGCACCGGATAGCGGCGGGCGGCGGCGAGCACGATCTCGGTCTCCTCGGCCCGGATCCGCGCCATCTGCTCGGGCGTGGCGGTGCGGATCCCGTCGGGTGCCCACAGCACTTCCCAGACATTGTCGGGCATCTGGTCGAACAGCTCGCAAATGGCGTAGCGATCGACCGCGCGGCATTCCTCCTGGAGGTACCAGCGCGCGGGCCCATCCTCGATGGAGCGGGCGAGCAGCACCGGTATGCGATTGGGCGCGAAGCTCACGCCTGCGGTAGGTTCGGGCGAAGGCGGTTCGCCCCGGGGGGGCTCGGGCGAAGGCGGCTGGCGCCGAGGGGCTTCGGAGGAAGCCGGTTCGCGCCGGGGAAGTTCGGCCGGGACGGCGGCGGCCAGGAGCAGCCCGGCCGGGGCATGGCTTTCCGGCAGGTGCGCCAAAGCGGTGCCCGGCGCCTCAAGCGGAGCTGCCAAGGCCAGCGCGCCGCCCTGGGTGACAATCGAGACGGCGATGCTGGCGGCGAGGTTAAAGCCGAAGGCCGCGGCCACCGGCAGGAGGCAGAAGGCCCATGCGCCGCGCGACAGCCGCCCGCGCAGCCCCCGCCACAGCAGGGCGGCCGGCGCCAGCACCAGCACCATGGGCAAATGCCCATAGTGGCTGAGGATGGCGAAGGCGGCGATCCCCATCAGCACGATGCGCTGGACCAGGCCAAGGCTGTCCGCCCGCCCCAGCGCGAGCGCGAAATACACCGGCAGCACGGCGCCCAAGATGTCTGGCATGGCGTAGGAGGCGAACCAGGGCAGCGAGCTCAGCAGGCCCACTGCGGCAAAGCCCGCCGCCGCCGGCACGCGCGCTTCGTTCGGCAGGCGCGGCACCAGGCCCAAGAAGACGAACAGCGTCATCGCGGTCTGCAGCATGCAGACCAGTGCGAGGCCCAGCGGCGAGAGCGCCGCGGGATAGAAGAAGGCGGCATAGGCCAGCGAGCGGAAGGTCACGCCCCCTGCCCCGCCCGTGCCGGCGCCCGCCGCCGCCGCGGCCGCATCGCCGGCAGTGGCGGCGCTGCCCGCGTCGCCCGCCATCTCCGCAAGCGCGCCCGGATCGATGATCGAGAGCACGAGGCCGACGGCGGCATACCAAAGCTGCGCGCCGTTGGTGAAATAGCTGACCGTATCGAAATAGACGAGCGGGGCGCGCGTGACGAGCATCGGCCAGCACAGCAGCACCGCCGCCGCCAGCGCCGCCAACGCTCCGGCGGGCGAGAGATAGGGCGCGGCGCCCTTCGGCTTGCCGGCCACGCCAGCACCCGCGGCCAGCGGCATCCTGCGGGTGAGGCTGAAGGACATCAGGCCGCTATGCGCCTCAGGCGCTCGCCCGTTCCGGCGTTCTCGTCTTGCGTTCCGCCATCACGGCGCTGCCATAGCCGGCAATCATTGCCAATTGGCTAACACCCACCAGCGCCGCCTCGGTCAGCGGCCGCTTCGAGCGCGCACGGAACGGATAGCTGAACATGCCCAGGTAGAAGCCGCTACGCTCGAGCTTGGGCCGCCGGTGGCCGCGCCCGTCCATGGTCAGGTGCAGCTGGCGCGCGCCGCGTCCGTAATTGCTGTGCTGGCGCCAGAAGGTGGAGAGGTCGAGATCGTGCGCGTGGTCCACCACCGCGTCGGGCACATAGACCAGCTCGCCGCCCCCCTCTCCCCAGCGGATTCCGAAGTCGCGGTCTTCGCCGGCGGGGATGGGAAAGCTCTCGTCGAAGCCGCCGCTGGCAAGGAAATCGTCGCGCCGGCAGCACATGTTGTTGCTGGTGAAGAAGGTCAGCTCGCTGCCGCTCGCGCGAAAGTACTCGTACAGGTACGAGCACAGCGTCTGGCTGGCGGAAGAGTAGACGTTGTCGGGCAGCGCGTTGTCGACGCGGCCGCCCACCAGCCGCCCCTTCACGCCCGCGTGTGCGGCCACGAGCCGGGTGATCCAGTCGGGCCGAGGACTGCAATCATCGTCGGTGAAGGCCAGCAGGTCGCCGCTGCGCGCGGCCGCGGCCCCGGCGTTGCGCGCGGTGGCCGGCCCGCCATTGACCTTGCGCACGAGCTCCACCCAGTCGCGATAGGGATGGCACAATGCGTCCACCGGCTGGTCGCCGCCATCATCGACCACGATGGTGCGATAGGGCCCGCCTTCGAGCCGAGCCAGGTGCGCGAGGCATTGTCCCAGCCGCGCCGGGCGGTTGTAGGTCGGCACGATGATCGCGACCGGATGGTCCGCTCCCGCAGAGGGCACGCCGCTTGCCATGTTAATCATTTATCCAATGTCTGTGCGTTAGACCTATTCGGGACGAATATTAGCAAGCTTGCCGGGAAAATCACGGGAATGGAAATGGTTAACAGGCAACGCCGTATCAAATTGGGACTCGCCCGTGGTCTCGAAACCGCGGGCATAGACATCCAATTCCTTTGCTGTAGCACGCCTGCTGCATCGCAAAAGCGATTCTTCCGCGCGGCTCGCGGCAATGCCGGATCAGCCGGATCGTCCTCGGGGGTGGTATGTCCGACGTCATCGTGATCGGAGGAGGCCCGGCCGGCCTCACGGCCGCCTACGAACTGCAGAAACGATCCGACGCGTATCGCCCGCGGGTGTTCGAGAGCGGCGATATCGTGGGCGGCATCGCCCGCACCGAATGCCATAACGGCTACCGCTTCGACATCGGCGGGCATCGCTTCTTCACCAAGGTCGATGAAGTGAGGGAGATGTGGGAGGAGGTGATGGGGGACGACTTCATCACGGTCCCCAGGCAGAGCCGGATCTACTATCGCGGCCGCTTCTTCGCCTACCCGCTGCGCATCTTCAACGCGCTGTCCAATATCGGCGTGTACGAATCCTCGCGGATCATGCTCAGCTACCTCAAGTGGCGCGTGCGCCCCAGCAAGGTGGAGGACAATTTCGAGGAGTGGGTGATCAACCGCTTCGGCGGGCGGCTCTACATGCACTTCTTCCGCAGCTACACGCAGAAGGTGTGGGGCATCCCGCCCCAGCAGATCCGCGCCGACTGGGCCGCCCAGCGGATCAAGAACCTCTCGCTCGCCAAGGCGATCTGGAACGCCATCTCCGGCGCCAACGACACCACCAGCCTGATCGAGGAATTCCAGTACCCGCGCCTCGGCCCGGGCCAGATGTGGGAGAAGTGTGCCGGCCTCATCGAGGAGCAGGGCGGCACGGTGCAGACCCGCAAGTGGGTGGGCAAGGTCCATCGCGACGGCATGCGGGTGATTGCGGTCGACGTGCACGGCGAGGGTGGCACGGTGGAGCGCGTCGAGGGCGCCGAGTTCATCAACACCATGGCGCTGCGCGACCTGATCCACGCCTTCGACCCGCCGCCCCCGCCCGAGGTGATCGCCGCTGCCGACAATCTGAAGTACCGCGACTTCCTCATCGTCACCCTGGTGCTCGATCGCGCCGACCCGTTCCCGGACAACTGGATCTACGTCCACTCGCCGCAGGTGAAGGTGGGCCGGATCCAGAACTTCCGCGCCTGGTCGGCCGAGATGCTGCCCAACCCCGACACCGCCTCGATCGGCATGGAATATTTTTGCCAGGAGGGCGACGGGCTGTGGACCATGTCGGACGAGGACCTGCGCACGCTGGCCGCGAGCGAGCTCGCCGAGCTGGGGCTTGCCAGGGTGGAGCACGTCATCGACGCAGCGATCATCCGCCAGCCCAAGGCCTATCCGGTCTATGACGACAAGTACAAGAGCGCGCTCGACGTGATCGCGGCCTGGATCAACCAACTCGAGAACTTCCAGACGGTGGGCCGCAACGGCCTGCATCGTTACAACAACCAGGACCACTCGATGCTTTCGGCCATGTATGCCGCGCGCAACATCCTGGGCGAGGAGAACGATGTCTGGGACGTCAACGTGGAGCGCTCCTACCACGAGGAATTCCAGGTCAAGAAGGGGCAGCAGGCGAAATCCGAGGCCGAGGGCCAAGCCGGCGATGAGCGACCCGTCGCGAGGACCGGCCGCCTTGGCCGCGCGGGCAAGCGCAAGACCGCCGAGCACGCCGCCTAGGATCCGGGCCCAGCCGGTATCCTCCTCGCAAATGCTGCGCGGGGGCGCTGATCAGGCGCTGCCTGCATCGCCCGCGAACGGCGCTCGGCCCCGAGCCCAGTGCGATGCGCGCGGACAGTCGCGCGACTGCCGGGAGGATGGAAACAGCAGTCGATTTTCCCGGCTTCGCGGTGTCGCATCAGGGCTGCGCGAGCCACGGCCCGGATGCCGGTTGCAAGGAATAGTGCCAGGCCGCACCTTCTCGCAGATGCCCGCAAGAGCGAAGCCGCAGCGTAGAAGCGACGGATACTCCTTCCGGCTTGATGCGCTGCGTGGGGCCAACGAAGATGCGTCCCGGTATCGACCAACAGCCAGGCGCTTCATTCCTTCTTAACCACATCGTGGCATCTCGTGCGCGGATGGAGAAGGAGCCGGGGAATGTGGAGCCTCGCTGAAGTAATGTGTCCGGGGGTGCGTTTCGCGACTGGGTGCAACTGCCCCAAGGTGCCGGGCAGCCGGGTGATGATCGGGAACAATCGCGGGCCGCTGTACGAGATCGTCCACGTGGTGGACCAGACCGCCTGGGTGCGCCCCGTCGCCAAGGGTTTTGAGGGACTGGTGCCGCTGGATCGGCTGCGGACCGTTTCCAACGCCTAGCCAATGCAGTGCGGGGGCGCGGCCGGATCTGCGCCACCTGGTCCATGGCACGGCCCGGTCCGCTCCGCTCCGGTCAGCCCCCGTTTGGCAAGGCTCAGGAGCTTGGCGCGTCTCACGGCGTTACAAGCACGGGATGCGTGAGGAGGTGACGCAGTGACGGCGATTTCGCGCATCGAGACCTTCATCGTGCCGCCGCGCTGGCTGTTCGTGCGCCTCGAGACGCAGGACGGCGCCGTCGGCTGGGGCGAGGCGAGCCTGGAAGGCCATGCCGAAGCGGTCGCGGGCGCCTTCGCCGCCTTGCGCGACCGGTTCCTGGGGCACGATCCCGACCGCATCGAGGACATCTGGCAGATCGCCTATCGCGGCGGCTTCTACCGCGGCGGGCCGGTGCTGATGTCCGCGCTGTCGGGGCTGGACCAGGCCCTTTGGGACCTGAAGGGCAAGCGGCTCGGCGTCCCTGTCTGGCAGATGCTCGGCGGCTGCGTGCGCACCCATGTGCCGGTCTATGCCTGGATCGGCGGCGACCGGCCGCACGACGTGGCGGTGGCCGCCCGCGCGCGGCTGGCGCAAGGGTTCAAGGCTGTGAAGATGAACGCCACGGAAGATCTCGGCTGGCTCGACAGCCCCAGGATGCTCGATCCCACGCTGGAACGGATCGCCGCGGTGCAGGCCGAAGGGCTCGACGTGGGGCTCGACTTCCACGGCCGGGTGCACCGCCCGATGGCGCGCCAACTGATCGCCGCCGTCGAGCCGCTGCGTCCGCTGTTCATCGAGGAGCCGGTGCTGTCCGAGCATCCCGAGGCCGTCGCCGCCATCGCGCGCAGCACGCACGTGCCGATCGCGCTGGGGGAGCGGCTCTACAGCCGCTGGGACTTCAAGCCCTTCTTCGAGGCCGGCGCGGTGGACATCATCCAGCCCGATCTGAGCCACGCCGGAGGCATTTCCGAATGCCGCCGCATCGCCGCGATGGCCGAGGCCTATGACGTGGCGGTGGCCCCGCACTGCCCGCTCGGCCCGCTGGCGCTCGCCGCCTGCATGCAGATCGCCCTGACCGCGAGCAATTTCGTCATCCAGGAGATGTCGCTCGGCATCCACTACAACAGCCTGGAATACGACCTGCTCACCTACCTGCGCGATCCGGAGGTGTTCACCGTGAACGGTGGCATGGTGCCGGCGCTGAGCGGGCCGGGCCTCGGGGTCGAGATCGACGAGGAGCGGGTGCGTGCGGCGGCCGAGGCGATGCAGGGAGGCTGGCGCAATCCCATCTGGCGCGGGCCGGACGGCGCCTTTCGCGAGTGGTGAACCGGCTGCGCGGGCCGTCTCAGGCAAACGGGTTGGGCGGCAGATCCTGCTGCACGTAATAGCGGTGGATGTTCTCGCGGCGGCGCACCGCCATGGGCTCGTCGAACTCGCTCGGCAGGGTGATGGGCATCTGCAGGCAGACGCTTTGCGCGGGCAGCAGGCGGCGCCAGTCGCGGATCAGCTGGCGGTAGGCATCGCCCACCGGCCGGCGGTTTCGGTCGAGGTCATAGAGGCCCACCGGGTAGATCCGGCCCTGCGCGTCCTCAAGCGGCTGGCGGCCGATCTCGGTCCAGTCAACCTGGTCGACCAGCGGAAACCAGGTGAAGCCCACGAGCGGCACACCGTTGTTGCGCACCCGCAGCGCGTTGGCCCATTCCTTCCACAGCCAGTGCACCGCCTCGCCGCTGGTCATGCCTTCGGGCGTGCTGGTCTCGGTGTGCATGACGGGCAGGCCGTAGCGGCGGTAATATTGGGTGACGATGTCGTCATAGCCCAGCGTCTCGCCGGCCGGGCGCCGCTCGCCGCTGGCGGTCACGCGGCGCTCGTTGCTGGGGTAGTAATCGGTGCCCAGCACGCAGTGGCGCGCCAGTCGCGTCTCCATGAAGAAGCAATATTCCGCGCGCGTCATCCCGCTGTCGACCAGGAGCTCGTACATGCCGGAATCGACGCGGTGGCCGTAGATCAGGTCGAGCGCGAGGAAGCGCATGGCGTTCATCGTCTCGGCGTGGCCGATCGCGCCGGGGGAATCGGCATGGTAATAGGCCGCGCGCTCGCTCTGGATGAAGATCGCGTCGGGGCGCACTTCCAATATCTCGAGCATGGCCATGATGCTGGCCGCGCACAGGTTCTTCAGCGCGGTGACGAAGCTGCGGTCGTCGGCAAGCGCCTCGTTGTAGAGCCCGATCTTGGCCGATGCCCAGGCGGTGAGGAAGATGGTGCTGATCGGCGTGTAGAGCTGCACCCAGGGGTAGCGTTCGGCAAAGGCGCGGGCATAGCGGGCGAACAGGCGCGGCAGGTCAGGGTTCTGGAAATCGCCGATCCAGTCGGGCACGCCGAAGCGGCACAGCTCGGCGATGGGGATGATGTCGTGCTCGCGCAGATAGCCGAATACGGTGTCCGAATGCTCCCAGTCGAACTTGTCGGCCCCCAGATAGGCGCGGTGGAAGGGCACGCCGTAGCGCAGATAGCGGGTGCCAAGGTCACGGACGAGGTCGAGGTCCTCGCGCCAGCGCTCGTAATGGCCGCACTTCTCCATCTGGTCGATCCGCTCGCCGCCAAGCTTCGGCATCGCCGAATCGATGCCGGTGGCGAACATGAAGAACGGGTTGAAGGGCGGCGCATCGTTCGGCTTCAAAAGCGGCTTCCTCTCGGCACTGGCACGCGCAGGCCATCGGCTGCACCTTGCCCCAGGCGGGCGTTCGAGAACAGGCTCACCGCCTTTTGAATGGCGCCGCCCTGGCGGACGCGGCGGATTGCAGGAGCCATGCGGTCGGGCGTCTCATCGGGGGCGGAACTTGCGTGCCTGGGGAACGTAGCGGCTCAACCCGACATGCGCAGCACAGGTTCCTCGATCGTGCAATCACAAGCCACCTTGCCCGGCATGAGCGACTGGTCGCAGCAGCTGATCGCGGTCGACTGGGGGACCAGCAACCGCCGCGCCTACCTGCTGGGGCCGGACGGTACGGTCATCGAGCACATGGAGGATGATCGCGGCGTGGCATCGCTCCAGCAGGGTGACTTTCCTTCCGCCGTGGCCGAGATCGAGCGCGCGTTGGGCAAGCACCCGATGCTGCTCGCCGGGATGATCGGCTCGAACCGCGGCTGGCTGGAGGCGCCCTACGTGCCCTGCCCCGCCGCCGCCGCCGACCTCGCGGGAAAGCTGGCCTGGGCCCAAGAGGGAGCGAAGGCGATCGTGCCGGGATTGTCCTGGGTGGAAGGCGGCCGCGGCGACGTGATGCGCGGCGAGGAGGTGCAGGTCTTCGGCCTCATGGCCTCCCGCGGCGCGGCTGCGGAGCTGACGATCTGCCATCCCGGCACGCACACCAAATGGGCCAGCGTTTCGGGCGAGCGCATTGCCGGCTTCCGGACGGTTATGACGGGCGAGATGTTCGGCCTGCTGCGCGAGCACAGCATCCTGGCGCCGCTGCTCGAGGGCGAGGTCGAACCCGGCGATGCCTTCCTCGATGGCGTCGCCGAGGGCTATGCGGGAGAGGGATTGACGAGCGCGCTGTTTGCGCTGCGGGCGAGCGCCTTGCTGTCGCTGGTGCCGGCGGGCGATGCGCTGCCACGCGCGAGCGGCCTGCTGATCGGCGCCGATCTGCGCGAAGGGCTCGGCTGGGCCAGGCCGGGGGGCGAAGTGGTGGTGCTCGGGCGGCCTTCGCTCACCAGGCTGTACGCGGCCGCGATCGTCGGGGTAGGCCGGGAGGCGCGGGAGATGGACGGGGCCGAGGCGTTCGTCGCGGGGATGCATGCGTTGCGCGGGAGAATGGCATGAGCGTGGTCGAACAATTCCAGGCGCGGCTGGCGGCAAGCCCGCTGATCGCCATCCTGCGCGGGCTGCGCCCCGAGGAGGCGCAAGCCGTGGGCGGCGCGCTCATCGAGGCGGGCGTGCGGATCATCGAGGTGCCGCTCAACTCGCCCGAGCCGCTGGAGAGCATCGCACTGCTGGGCCGCGCGTTCGGCGAGGTGGCCACCATCGGCGCGGGCACGGTGCTCGCCGCGGCGGACGTGCGCCGGGTGGCCGATGCCGGCGGCCAGCTGGTGGTGGCGCCGAACACCGACGTGGCGGTCATCGCCGAGACCGTGGCCTGCGGGCTGGTGTCCGCGCCCGGCTATTTCACGCCCAGCGAGGCCTTCGCGGCGATCGCGGCGGGGGCGCATGCGATAAAGCTGTTCCCGGCCGAGGCGGCGGGGCCGGCGGTGGTCAAGGCGCAGCTGGCGGTCTTGCCCAAATCCGTGCCGCTCGTGGTGGTGGGCGGCGTGACGCCCGAGAGCATCGGCCCCTACATGGCGGCCGGAGCGCGCGGCTTCGGGCTGGGCTCGGGGCTCTACAAGCCCGGGATGAGTGCGGCGGAAGTCGGCGAGCGGGCGCGGCGTTATGTCGCGGCGCTGCCGGCCACGGCCTAGCGGATCAACGGCTCGAAGCGCGCCGACATCCGCCGCGCCTCGCCCGGCTGCAGCAGCGCGATGCCGAGCTGCGCCCAATCCTCCTGCGGCGCATTGAGCGCGGCATTGGCGTGCTGCACCGGCTCGACCACGAACAGGCCGCCGCTGCCGGGCGAGTAGACCTGGAAGTAGCGGCAATCGGGCGAGGAGAGCCGCAGGCCGGCGCCCTCGCCCGGCCAATCGATGGTGGCGCTCCCGCTCCAGCCCGAGAACCCATTGTCGAGGCTTTGGCCGCAGATGCGCCGCGCGCGCAGATCGTACGCGCCTTCGGCCGGCTGGCGGGCGAGCGGGAGGATCTGCGCGTCCACGGTCCAGACGCTCTCCACCTGCGTGTCGAGCGTCGTGTTGGCGTCGCACGGGTAATAGGGGTGCAGCCCCAGGCCGCAGGGCATCGGCCGGGCGGAGCGGTTGCGGCACGACAGTTCTACCGTCAGCCCGGCAGGGTCGAGCATGACGCGCTGCGCGGCCTCGTAGTCCCATGGCCACTCGCCGGCGGGGTGGGTGAAGCGCATCTCCGCCTCCCCCTCGCCGACCTGCTCCAGCTCCCAGGGCAACAGCCAGCCCTGTCCGTGGAGCGGGCTGGGATCGGACGGCAGGTTGGGCGCCAGGCGCACCGTCTCGCCGCCGCAGCGAAATTCGCCGCCGCGGATGCGGTTGCAGAAGGGGACCAGCGGGAAGCAGGCCATCGTCAGCGGGTCGCTCTTGTCGCTGTCGGTGCCGCGCAACAGGGGCTGGCGCCTGCCGCCCGCCAGGCGATCGAAGCGCGCGATGCTGCCGCCGACAGAGGGCAGCAACTGCACCTCCAAGGCGCCGCTGCGCAGGATCGCGCGGGTGCTCACAGCTTGGCCAGGCGGCCGCCATCCACGATGAGCGTGGTGCCGGTGATGAAGCGCGCCTCCTCGCTGGCGAGGAAGGCGACCGCGGCGGCGATGTCGGCGGGCGCGCCGACATCGTTGCGGTCGATCGTCTCGGCACCCGACTTGATGTTGGGGTTGTCCCACAACATCGGCGTGTCGATGGCGCCGGGCAGCACCGCATTGGCGCGGATCCCCCGTGCCCTGCCCTCGATGGAGGTGGTCCGCGTCAGCGACAGCATGCCTGCCTTGGCGGCCGCATAGGGCGCGGCGTCCTGGCTGGTCTGGAGCGCGTGGATGCTGGCGACGTTGACGATGGCGCCGCCCTCTGCGCCCATGTGCCGGAAGGCCTCGCGGGTGAACAGTGCCGAGCCGACGAGGTCCACCGTCAGCACCTTCAGCCAGTCGGCCTGGGTGAACTCTGCGAGCGGCTTGAAGGTCATCAGCCCGGCATTGTTGACCACCACGTCGAG
>Ga0210040_10007388_pt1 | contig 13316 bp, 3 predicted proteins | sample CryGeyCG12114_NA_FD_185462 | JGI IMG/M metagenome (GOLD analysis project Ga0210040, IMG submission 185462) | Groundwater microbial communities from aquifer - Crystal Geyser CG19_WC_8/21/14_NA (SPAdes) (version 2) | ecosystem: Environmental > Aquatic > Deep subsurface > Groundwater | place: USA... | reverse complement strand
CAGCACGGTGCACATTGTGAGACCAAATGGACAATGCAAAAAATGACCAATGAATGGGCATGGTATGGAAATAATAAGATGTGTATTATCATAAAAATGGCTCGAGGGAGGCAGGTGAAAAAAATCACAAAAAAAATGAAATATGGAAACCTATTAAAATTTGCATACCAAAGAAAGGTCGCAAATTTATGATTAGCTTTGATGAAAAGGAGCAACATTTGGTAAAAGCATATGGTTGGTTTGTTAGTTAGTCAGTTGCAACTTCAGAAGCATTCATTTACTATTTTTTGTTGCACACCGTAAATTATTAGGCTGCAAACTTATACGATTATTGGATTTATTCGACTTTGTTGCAACGTTGCAAGTAATGAGCAAAATTCAGGTTCCTTTGGAACATTTTAAATGATTCCTTATTATTTTTGAACAGTTTCCACTTATTACAAATTTTACTCGAAATTCGTATAGAGTTAATCAACTTATCATCACCCTCAGAAAATGGACGCCAATCTATTTATAAATAGGAACCAATTAAATGAATGTTTACAGAAATATACACTTGGCGTTAGAATAGCTCACCAAAAACTACATTTGAATTTTCACTTGGCATTTAAAGTACACATGTTATTCCGAGATGCAAAAAGTGTGACACAACCTCATTGCAAAAGCAAATCACAAAGAAGGTCATCCTAATAAAAACTACACGTCACTTTGATCCCATGTAATCTTCAATTGTCTTTCAGTGTGTTACTAATGGAAAAGATTAAGCCACAAAAGAAAGCTTTTATTGCAAATAGAGAACAGACACTACGGCATGCATGCAATTTTCATTTCATGATAAAAAATGGTTGAAACGCTTCTAGTTGGCTAACTTACTTATCAACTCTCAGCTTTATTTCTTTGTGCTTTATTAGGATTTTACATTAAATCCGTTGTGGTCATCATTTCTATCCTATTGTTAATTTTTACTGCATTAACTAACTAACTAACCAACTAACTAAAGCGAGGAGCCTACATATTAACACTATTAACAAACATTACAAACATAGCTTTGCAATCCCTAGATTTTATTATAAAGTTAAAGGAGAAAAATGATAGCATTTACCATGCATTAAAAAATAAAGTAAGAAATGGATAAAAAATAAAATTTTCCGTTTTTCATACGGGCAGTTTTATTGACCACAGATGCTACCATTATTATTATTTATGCAGCTAAAATTGTTTATCCCCCAAGGACAAAACAAAGGTAAACTCTTTAGCTAAAATAACTGAAGGTGGGCATTATAAACCTTACAAACTATACACATTGTACAAAAGTCCTGCTGATCTCACCGCAGCTTTATTATTCCTGATATGACATATTTATGATGATGATGTAGGTGGGATGAAAAAACGTTTTTATAAAAGCCGCTATTTCTTTGAGCAATACTTTCCTGATTGAATTTATTTATGAATGAATCAAACCGAATGGAATTTTCTACAGTGGGCTCATTATATTTCCCCCTTTCAAAATGAAGTCAAAACTTTCTGTCGTTTTTTCCTTTTCTTCCATGTTATAGTTTGTTGAATCGAGTTCAACTTGACACGATATAATATACACTATATACTACTATTTTGCTATCATTAACGAATTTAAAGGACATTTTTTGTCCCCAATATAAACTAACTAACTAACTAACCAACAAAACAATCCTCCTATTCAGGATTCACTTTTTCATGTGCACCATGTACGTGTAGATACTAGGTATTACAAAAACTAAACAATGAGTCGAGTAAGTTTCATTTTTTCTCCTTCATTTAATGAGCGTCTAAGCCAAAACGTACGGAGAAATCATTATTACACCACTGACCCTAAGACTTGAAGCCAAGGTCATTTTTGAGAACACAAACTGAGTCGGCCAAACTGAACACGCGCTTTGCAAGCCACAATTTGAAGATTGTAATAATAATCATAATGTGCTGTGCACACAGAGTTCATAAAATTGGTAAGAGCTATCCAACTGCGGCATAAATAAACGCAAACTAGAATTGTTTGGACAGCCGCTCATAAATATAAATGGTTGTGGAGGCAAAAAATTATTTGATTTTACTTACTGACTAACTAACTAACTAACTACTGTCACCAACTCGAATCTTACAAACTTTTTTGTGGCAGTTTTCTTTTTTTCTTTGCAATTAATTCCTCCACAAAGTGTATACATGCAATTTCGCACGCAAACATTAGTTTGCCTTCGTATATATTTATTTTCATCGGCTTTGTTACCAACAAACGAATAAGAAATATTCATTGTTTCGGTAAGATTTTCACGAAAACCAAGTTTATGCTCCCGCATTTGCATTATTAATGTGACATTGCATGCTACAAAGGAGAGACACAAAATTCTTTCACCCCCACATTATAATCACATGCATAAGATCCATTCTTTCATTGAATTATTAAACTCTCTGTCTTAGACACGAACTATGATAAAACACTCCTAAAAAGTGGAATTACTTTATGCACTTTTGTTACCCACTAACTAACTAACTGTCCACAAAGTGATTCTAATGTTACTATATCATGCAACATTAAAACTGCACTCAACTCTACAGATTTCAAATCATTTGCCTTTCTTGTAGTTTGTTAGCTAATTTAACGCCGCTGCATCTTTTTGAACAACATATACCATGCCAATGCCATAAAGTATGCCTAGATTTTCTGTGTGGCACTATGGCCCTACAGAACTTAGACACTGCCATTGTTAGCTATAATCTCTATAAGAACAAAGTAAGTAAAGGCTTTTAACCTTGCTGATATAAAAATAATAATTATAAAAACATATCCCCATCTCTCATTTGGTATTCAAAATGATGAGAATAATACAAGCCCATTGTTGGGCAGGGCTCCCACATTGTTTACATGGTCTTTTTAAAGTGTAATATAGTTCATCCCCGCATAAATATTTCTTGAGAGTTTACGACTTATGGACAACCATCTTGCCTAAATCATTAGAGTGTAATATACGAGGCTCCTGGGCTTACTACATTATGCATTCTGTAACACGAGGAAATTTGGACTGGACGACATACGCTCAACACAGGGTTCAAATGAGTTCATATTGGCAATCTCACTAACTAACTATATACAACAGGAGCAAATGAGATGAGCTCACTAAAAGATAAGTCAAATTGCTCGTTAGTTTAGCCATAATGGCGATTTGTAACCAGAACAGCTTATTGGCAAGTTATATCCACTTTATCATCCTATAATATACTCACAGCTGATTTACTACGTTAGTTCTAATAAGTAAAAGTGTAATGTATAGTCAGTCAATTGTGTGTGGTTTTGGAATCTAAATTGGTGATCAGTGGTTAACGTGAGAAATTAAGTTCTAAAATTTAACGAGGTGGCTAAAAATTGTTTTCTCTGTTTTTGAAAGTTTACAAAATATTCAGGAATTTAACGGGAGAAGGAATACATTGTTTTAATACACATTCATCTGATTAATGAAATCAGTATTTTTTCTCCATAAATTGCTACAGGACAAACATTTTTGGGATCTATCCCTTTATTAGAGCAGACACTTAAGACCTTAAGGCACTCACTTACTTACAAGCCCTAAAACATGTATAGTGCGTCTCAAAACCAGCATTTAGTTTTATGAGACTTGTTTGCATAAAATTAGCATGAAGAAGCTCCTTTTTTTCGTCAGGCAGCAACTGACAGACTGATTGAAGACATTGTTAGTTTCTATGCGCTCATCTGTAATCTTGACTGCAAATGAGCAATGGGATCCTATTGATCACAACATTTCATTCGGGTACATATAATTTGCATTGAATTCCCTACCTTGATTCGTTACTTATACTTACTTACTAGTTTAGTTACTTACTAGTACCTACCTGGTGACGCAAATGCCTATTATTCGGATGAACTGAACTGTAAGCCAAAGGCAAGTTTGCAAACATAATTTTCCGTTGTAACTATAGTTTATCTAACGCACTGACTATTTACTAGTTAGTTATACTTGGATAGTGAAAGAAAAGCTCTAGGCTATGAATGTTTTAATGTGCTCCTGATGGGGATCAAAATGAGAGCGCAACCAATACTATCAAGTGATAGCTGTCCCTTACAAATTTTTACACATATGAAATACTATATAGATATTTAATTCCTAACATCGTTCCATATCGTGGTAATAAACACAAACAAACGTCAAGTAGTGGGCGGTAAAAAGTGAATAACAGTAGCTAACGTGCAAAAACTTTTTTTTTCAGTGAGGTCCTTGTATCCCAAATGGAAACGTCAAGAAGATGCATATACATACATGAATAGTCTGTGTAGTTAGTTTATGATGGTTTGTTGATTCCTCACAAGTTTAAAAAGTTCATCGACTCACGAGTGATTGGGAAGCCACGAGTTGAATTAAATGGTCACCTTTTATAATGCATTTGGTGGAGCTGTAGGTCAATAGTAAAACTAATGATGCTCAACAAAGGAATGGTTACTGAAAATCATTAGTTTGCCTACGGAAAATTGTTTGCGAATCATAACTGCTGGTATAATTATTATTGGGCGATTTTGGAAACTGTGAAAAATGATTTTACCACACCCTTGCATATAAAACTATGTGTAACGTTCACGTTGTGTGTATAGTATGCAAATTAGAAAGAATCAGAGTAGATTGTTATGTGTAGTGCTTTACTCTTATCATATATCTGTAGTGAGTTAGTAAAACGAATTGGAGGTAAAACATTCAACCTATACTAACTTTACATATATATAAAGTTAGCTCGAGCGAAATATTTCAAGATTTACTGTATGCTGTGAGCATACACGAACGCATACCAAATGGATTCATTAAATAAACACAAAGAAAAGATTTTACACACATATGGATTGAAAAATGGAAGATCACCATCATTCTTTCACTTTACAAATGTCTTATATTTTTTCCACTCTCACCCTGGGAGGCCATGTCTTTTTCCATTATTTATTTGTGCAAAATTCTAAAAGTTTTTATGATTTCTTCTGCTGACCATCAGCCAACGTTGCAGTGAAGAAAAAATATATACAAAAAATGGGCAACAAGGCACAGTTGGCCCCAAGTTTTTCTATTCCACCTTACTCCATTCATTTCAGTTAGACTCAAGTTCATCTTTCTGTCAGTGGCACAATGAGTGTGCATTCATTGTGAAAAAATCGTATGATTTACCTGGCGCTCCTATTATGTGCACCGCATTGTGAAACATTCCCGTATATATTGTTCAAGGCAAATTGTCGTGGCCAAAAGACTCACAATATTTTTATATGAGCCATGCACTTGACTAGTTAACTTTATTGGACCAAATCTATTGGAGTCATCACAAAAGTATAGAAAAAAAATAATACAAATGGCTTCAGTCTATGGATCCGTACTGCACCACTATAGTTACGAGTGATTGATGATTCTCACATGTGCCTGTCTTAGGTCTGACAGCGGATCAATTGGGACCCCTACAGATTTTCATACTATAGATTGATAGATTGTGTAGTAGGACTAGAAGTAGTCCAATGAAACAAAGGAGGGAATGGGAATGACGTTTTAAGCACACTATGTTTTTATCGGACACAAATATAAGGTGCTAAAAATCTTACTAAATAATACAAAAAGCTACATATAAATAGATGACCACTACACAAGCACAATTCATTGTGTATACTCCCTCCTTATTAAAGGTTATCTCGAAAGTCGAAACTATGAAAAGTAATTGTCTTCTCATTTTACTAACTAAATAAATTCTTACAGTTACTTACTTAGTTAGTGCAGTCAAGTATTAGCTGCATGCTATATTTAAAAATACGCTTTGTAAGTCTCCGTATTTACTACCAATTGTAACAAAGGACTTAACCATAATAATAATAATTTGTTATTTTTATTTTCTGCTGATCTCTATCTGTAAACTAAGTCGCTTCTATTCTGTCCACCAAAATAACAAATCATCCATCAAATAGGATTTCGTCCTATAAAATCTAAGTTGGACTTGTTATTTCAAGTAAAAAATTAAGGAACCATAATGAAATGAAACATGCATGCAGGCAGGTATTACAGCATGGTATGAATGCGTGCGTGCATGTATAAGCTTGGATGAAAAATAATATAAAAAGAGACACATGATGAGTGAAACTATAAAGCTTAATATTCCTCGTTCACATGAACATGTCGGCCGGATCATTACCATAAAGTATTAGAGACTGGCAGATAAAAATAAATAAAATGGCTGAACATTCCATAAGATAGAAATGACCATTTTACACATACAATCAAATACGTATACTACTACTGCATGCAAACCGCTGTTTATAAACTGACTTACCTATCCTATACCATGCATGCACACATTATTGTATTATATCCCATGTTCGTTTATTAGAATGTCGAACGGCCATTCCATTATTATTGCTGGGTAGATTGCCAAAGATGCTGCGAGAAGAGCAAGGAAAAAAATTGAGAGACGATTCTACCACGAAGAACGAAACGCATTTTGAATACGTAATGAGATGGACGATGTGACTAGCTCAACACAAGGGAAAAAGAATTTTTTCCATTTTTTCTCTGAAAATTTAACCCTTTGGTCATATAGTAGTATATAGTAGTAGTAGTGACTGACTCAGAGAATATTATCTATAGGGGTGAAATCTTTAGTCTGTAAGGCTACTTACTCACTTACTAAAGGATAGAGGGCAATGAATTGAATGTTACTATATGCACATGCTCTGTCGCCTACTATAACTAGCAAACTCATTGCTGGGCAATACTTCAGGGTCCAAGGGTCCTTTAAACTATTATGAGGGAAGCAGCAGACTGTATAAAAATGTATGTGTAAGTACAATACCAAATGTTACCAATGCGTATAATGCATAGGGAAATATTCACTTTTTTGGACACTAGTTAGTTAGTTAGTTAGTTACTGTGTATGAATGCACGCACTTGCTCACCAAGATAGAAACAATGAAAAAATGCTAATCCTTTTCAGATTAGATGAGTACAAGGGTCGTTTATTAGTAGCAGTAGCCAGCTCACATAGTTTCTCACGGGTTCATTACTGATTCTACCTACATGGGAGAGAATCTAGAAAAATGTGAATTTTTATTTCACTCTTTTGCTTCACCCAGCTACCGACACTGTTTACTCCTGTCTTAACAAACTAAACTATCCAATATATTTTTTATGGCGGAGATTAATGGGCTACAGTTAGAATCTGTGGATTCAAATCTCTAGTTGCATCTTGGGTCACTAAAAGCCCTTTCCCAAACCATCCCTATGATGTATTTGGACTCTGTTGAAATGTGAATAAGAGAAATCATTGTTATCATTGTATTAGTTATAGTTAGTTAGTGTAAGTTGTTACTTACTCGTGGTACAATGGTCATACTAACCAACCAACTTAATTGTACAGTGGCTCAGTTAGTTAGTTAGTTATTAACCTACACCCCCGCATATGAGACCAAATATGTGAATACACTGTTAGGCGAAATGTGATCCCTATTATTTTTCAATTTATAATATCGTTATCTTTTTTTTTGTTTGTCGAGACTATTAGATGATGTATTCAAAAGGAAGCGCAATGATATAGCCTACAGGGTTGTGGTTAGTTAGTTCATATAGCATTGGGCCCATCTGTCTCTCGGATTTTAAAAGCATTTTGTGAGTGTCAAAGGGAATAATTGTACATAGTGAGCCGGTACAAGTCATAAACATTATTGTGTTGGAATTGAATGTGTGGTTCGTTAAGAAGAAACATAGAAGCTTATTCCATATGCAAGTATATGACCTGAAGACGTAATATTTAACTTTACAATAGGGATGGACGGTAGTCACCTTTTATTGCAATTAAAGTTTGCTGGGCAGAGTTGAAACCAGATTAGGAAGAAAGTTTCCAATTAGTTAGTCCTTGTGGGCGGAAGGCTAAAATAAAATATGGATGACTGATGTGATAGGGAAATTCAAACACGGTCATAATAATATGTGTAATCAAATTGTAAAGGTGGTGGTTGTGAAAAAAAATTGGATCGGAAAAATTATTTCTTCGTGAATAATAAAGTAACCCTTTTTAAGTGTGCTGTGTGAGAGATAGGAAATGAGCAAAGGCGTGGTACAGTTGTCATTATGAGATGTGCAAAATATGTGGCATATTTGCACTCAAGTTTTATAACTTTTGGCCACTGTGGTTGAATGATTGGGAAAATTATTGTTATGCAAATATGTAAAGGAAGAATTTCAAGCAGTGCATCGTGCATGATTAACATACTGTTAACAAAACGAAAGATTTCAATGATTAAAACTAATTGAATTTAATGCAATCACAAAAAAAAAACGATTTACTTTTACAACCTTTTCATTTCATATTCATATCAATCAATTTGTTAAGTACAATTATTTTTCAAATGTAAGCATTCCATTAGTTAGTTAGTTAGCTAGTTTGTATTTATGCACAAAAAATCGAACCAAATCAAATCCTTTGGGCACATTGACACACAAGTTTTCCTAATGAGCACTACTGTACTGTCCAATCAAAACCTTAAATCTAGTTCAACTGTACAACAATGCTCCATTGTTTCCTAACTAACCTTTGGTAGCCAAAATGGCAATCATCATATTTCACCGTGTAGTTCATTAGTGACCCAAGTATAATCTTAACGAACACAGAAATCAGTCAATTCATTTACTATGCTTCTTTTAATCGTGCGTGTGGCAATTTTGGGGGAAAAAGAAAGACCTACATTCCAAAAATTACACTAACTAACTAACTAACTAAATAGCATTGCTTACCAACTAACTACTACATGGCTATACACTTTACAGCTTATATAGCTTTGAATGGTAGCAGCATTTCAATTTCCACCCGCACAAAGTTCACGACTGTGAGAGTGCATCACTCAACCTGTTGCACATTCCGTGTTGTGCACTGCAATTATTATTATTATTGTTGTTGTGACGGGGAAAAAATTAGTACAGACTCCAACAGATCAAGTCCCGTAATCCCATGAGAGATGATCGAGAACCGGTTGGTCAACTTTTGGGGTGATTTCCATGGTTTCCGCAGAATAAGGAGAAAGAATTGTCTGATCCACATTACACTTTTATGATCGTCATGATTATGTTGTGCGTGTAGTTAACAATTCGCAAGTCTTTTGCCCTTAAAACAGTCATTCATTCTCTCTGGGCTTTTTTTACACCTTTTTCTATAGCCTGTGTAATGGCATCATCACTTATGGCATCATTGTCTTACTATGTTGGTTAGTTAGTTAGGAACTACACTTTATGTGTTGTATCTCATTTTTTCTTGTGGCAAACCCATGTGTTCTGTTCTACTTGGTAATGAACCATTAAGACTGCATCCCCATAGTACTTTTGCGGTTATCCATAAAGCACCAGGGCTGCACTATCAAATGTCTAGCTTGATTTGTATCCTTTTTATTTTCTGCCGTTCTACTCCCTTGTGAAGCCACTTTTCAAGTCTTAGGTGTGAACTTCAATTAGTGAAATTAATTAATAATGCTAGCGGTTAGGGACGTGATCGAGGTAGTCAATCAGTCAGCACGTAACGAAACAGAATCTTGTTCTACTTTTCGGGGAAGCTGAATGAATGGATATGGATACCTGTGTAACATAAATGCTATTCAAACACATAGTTAGTATAGTTAGTTATAGGTTGTCATTGAAAAAGAGAGAAAAAAGTTTTCTAAAGTGCACTTTGGAATCAGGTATTTGGTAGATGGGCACGAAAATAATAAAGCATGTGGAAAATATTTACGTTTAATCAACAGGAACTGACAGCATACTGTTTGATGAGAATTTTTACTTTTTCAGGTGAAAACTCCTTTTGACGCGAGTGTATAGTTATGACGCCGATCAAATGTAATTAACATGTTGAGCACCGGGTGCATCAAGCGTAGGCATGGAACGAATTATGGGAAATCCTGTGAAATACACACAAGTCTTGAAATCCAATTTTTTCTAATTGATGACAGCTCACGAAGACTCACGGATGAATTTTTCTGTGCATTTAGATTCCATTGTTAATTGTTACCACATAATTTGAATTCAAACTAACTGGTAGTAATAATTATATCGTGTGCGTATGTAATATAAATAAGGGAGATATTAGATATATGGAATAATAGAATACATAAAATTTGCTGCTATCAGCTAAGTTCACAATCCAACTTTTGTATAACAATGTGACGAACTCCACATGCATGAAAAGGGAAGGCCAGCAAACGTGAGTTAATGTTGTGTCTTTGTGTTATTCCCTCTAAACAACCATTTGTGTAGGCAATAATAATAATAATCATAATAATAATTGGGGTATACAGGATAATTACTAAAACCCTTAGTAGCTAGTTTGCATGAGCTCAGTCAGTAAAAGGGAAACATGAGGCAGGGATGTGTTTTTAAAATTGAAGCTGTATTTTAAGTAGTAACGAGGAGTTCGTGATTTACTGCTCCACACATAGTACAAGCTGTGAAATTCAGTTGGTGAACACTTGTGATTTATTACTGTCCTCACGAAAATTTCTCCTATCAACCACTGTATGTATATTTAATACGTGTGCTTGATGAGGCAATAAAATATAAAAACATAGTTTGGTCAGAAATTTAGCAGCAATTATCTGATGATGCCGTTCTACAGCAATTTCAGTAACTAACTAACTAACTACACGTAGTAGGTCGTAGTGGTAGTCAGTCGCCTTCTGAAGAAAACATTCACTACCAAACTGTACTATGCAACAATACACACCTGAAATTCACAATTCAATTCAATACACACAGAAAATGGGTTTCGCCTCTCATGTTGGACAAGTGAAATAATGAGAGCAATAAATATCCTGTATATAAGATAAATCCATTCACTCACTCGGCACCAAAGAGAAGATGATGCAACTCTAGCCATGTTTCAAAGGAAAAATAAATAAATTCAACCATTATTACAGTCTGTTATTCTCCAAGCTCATTTAAAATGACCCTCTACATCCTTTTAGAGATTGAATCAAGTGGCCATAACTAACCAAAGGAACTTAACTAACAAACCAACTGAAAATATGACAGTGCTTTCTTTATCTTTCTTCTCACACAAACTGAATGGCATGATGAGCATTATACCAAATGGTCTCGGGGAGTGAAACTTAATCAGGTTATTTGAATAAGCCTTTCGCATTTTGTCGTCCATCCATGTCCATGCAATAATGCGTGAGTAAAATTTTCTCATGGACATACATATACCTATCATGTACATATGTACACATTTTTTATTTGCTGTGATTTTTATAAAAATTCTTCAATGGTCATGTTCTATTCATCTACAAGCATTACATACTTACTAACTAACTAACTCTCCCAGTCACTATGTATATGTACCAGCTGCGTGTGAAGGAAAGAGCAATGCCGTGTTGAAAGAAAGGACGTCCATTATTGTATGAATGCATTATTTCACCGGGTCCTATCTATAGGCATTCACTCACTCAGTTTCTGTAAAAATCCTAAAGAGGGTCACTCTGAATTTTTCTAAAACTGCCCTTTCAGTCCAAGTACCTGTACTGTATGGGAGAGACTTACTAGCTATAACGTATTTATACACACTAGCACTACCACATGAATTGGTCAATGCATAAGCTTCATGGGAAAGTCTGAAGATGATGAGCGAGAATCACCCTCATGCTACATTTTTTCCACAGATCCCCCTCTTGTCCCTACATAAGAACTCTCATTTGCATATCGTATCATTCAATCTCACCTGTCCCAATAAAGAGCTCATCTCTTGTTATCATCATGTGGTATTCTACATTTTTGGACTGGGCTCTATGTTGGTCTAAGTAAATCATGGGAGGCTTTTCCTATTGTCAATATATGGTCGATTTGTATACATTATTTTACTTACTTGAGTTGTCTCGTAAATAAGAGAATGGGATATATTGCGTCATAGTGGTTAAAACGTAGTACTTTGTGCTCTATTTAAGCTGGATTTGTTAGCTTTAGCTAGATTGCTGTACTTACTAACTAGCCACTAGTTAGTTACTACCTATCTATGCTAAATTTTTCCAGTGTGATAGTTAGTTAAGTTGGGATTTACAAAGTAGTGTAATGAATGCATGATCACAAAAGTGTGTAAATAAAATGACGCATGTAGGTAAAGCTTTATGCAACTTGTTTTCCTAAGGGTGTTCAGTTAGTTCGTTTGAGAATAAAAGAAAAAAAAGATCTGATTTCATTCTGTGAGCAATATGTGGGGAATGAATAACTTGATTTGCATAATGGCTAAATGTAATAAAACATTGGCAGACAAATGTTATAAAATTTTATTGGAAATATATTTTTTGCAGTCGTTAGTCGTTATTACCTATAACGAAATGAAGTGTTGATGTCTAGTATAATTAGTGTGTGTAGTCAGGCAGTGCATGATGAATATATATACACAGGTTTGTTCAAGTTGATTTGTTCTAAATGTATGAAAGGAAATAAAAAGTGAAGGACAAAATGAAAATAAAATTATTGTAGCATTGCATACTATACATGGACGCATATGGCAGCGTGAAAAAATGGACAAAACATTTCATTTGTTTCAAGGTATATATACTAATAAGCTTAGAATGTAAATTTTCCAGAGATTGCTGCCAAAGATAATGACATTAAAAATTAAGATGATGAAATAATGAGTGGTTTAAAAAAAATGTTCTTTCAAATAGTGAAAAAATCTTTAAACTATTGTAATGATATATTTTTTTTCGAAAAATTTGCATTTCGTTGTGCAAGAAAATGGACACAATTTAATTGAGCAGTAAATTAGACAAAACGCACAAGACAACAAGATTCACTGAAGTGCAGTAAAATAATTATATTATTTTTACGTTTTTTTTACACAAACCTAATTTTCTTTTACATCAGATCCGGTTTAAACATTGTTGATTCATAAAACTTTTCCACTGTTTAAACGCCTTTTAACACTCATATGCTCTTCACTCACATATTAGATTACACTGGGCCACAGGTGCATTCCCCTTGCATCAATTAACAAAAGGTATCTCGAAAAAAAATCTTGTGAACCCAAATACGATATACCATCTGAGAGCTCTGCTCACAGATTTGAATGCGGACAAAACAGAAAGCCAAAGAAACTAAAGATGACACATATCATTCCCCATTTCACACTTACACATTGAGAGAAGGTGAAATGCAATCCAGGATGAATAAAATGCACATTGTGATGGTAGAGCTCGCAATATGGCTAACGAATCTTGAAGAAGATTATTTAGTCAAAATAAAGGACAACGAGACAATACGCATGTTAGAATAGTAGCT
>Ga0210040_10007387_pt1 | contig 13318 bp, 11 predicted proteins | sample CryGeyCG12114_NA_FD_185462 | JGI IMG/M metagenome (GOLD analysis project Ga0210040, IMG submission 185462) | Groundwater microbial communities from aquifer - Crystal Geyser CG19_WC_8/21/14_NA (SPAdes) (version 2) | ecosystem: Environmental > Aquatic > Deep subsurface > Groundwater | place: USA... | reverse complement strand
AAGCGCTGGGCGTTGCGAGTTCGGCTTCCCGCGTCGGCACATTCTTGTGAGCGTATGAGATACGGATCCAACAACGATGCTTGATCGGCCTCATTTTTCATCCGCGCCTGTTCCGCACGGGTCATTCGACCCCGCCTTGCGCCCCCAGTTGCCCGGATATGGGGCGACCTCCCGGCATTACGGAGAGGTGGATGACAGCGACTCGTTCAACCCGCTGCATTTGTTCTTTTATGTTCTGCAATATCGCTGGTTGATTGCAGGTCTGCTGCTTGTTGGCCTCGGGATCGGCTTCGCCGTGACCATGATGCAAACGCCGGAATACCAAGCATCGGTTCGGCTCGAGGTCATGACGCCGTCGGCGCGCGTCATCCAGGACATCGAGCTCATGGCCGAAGCGTCGGACGTACGCGCATTCATGACCGCGCGGGAACGGCTGATGAGCAAAGCGGTCGCGCAACGTGTTGTTCTGGCGCTTGGACTGTCCGAACAGCCGGCCTTCCTTTTCCCGGCTCCGGACTTTGCTTTGAGCAACATCATGCGACGCGCCTTCAATGTTGCGTCGTCCAACAATATCGCTGATTTCACTCCTGAGCAGCGCGAACAGATGGCTGTCAACCGTGTACTCGGCAACCTGTCGATCAACCTGATCAATGGGACGAGCCTGTTGTCGATCGCGTTTCGCGATCAGAACCCGACCACCGCGCAGGAAGTCGCCAATCAGGTTGCCCAAAGCTACATAGATTCCCGCGTCGACCAGACCGGGCAAACCTCCGAACTCGCGCGCCAATTCATCCAGGATCAGGTGCTGCAGGTGAAGGACAGGCTGCAAAGCTCTGAAGAAGCTTTGGTAAAATATGCCAAGGATGCCGGCATCACGGTGACCGGTACCGAAAGCTCATTGATCGATTCCAGCATCCAGGCGATCAACACCGCGCAGTCCAAAGCGGTGGAGGAGCGGCTCAACTATCAGCGTCTCGTTCAGCAGATTGATCTTGGTCGCGGCGGCAGCTTGGAACAGGTGCTTTCAAGCGAGGGACTGCAATCGCTTCGCACCAGCATTGCCGCTTTGTCAGCCGAGTACCAGCAAAAGCTCAGCACGTTTAAGCCGAGTTTCCCGGAAATGCTGCAGTTGCAGGCGCAAATAAGCGAGTTGCGCAAGCAGTACGATGATGGCGTGACCATCGTGACCGACGGCGTGCGCCTGAAGCTTCAGGAAGCGATCGCGCGCGAATCTGATTTCAGGCAAAAGCTCGTGGAGCTGCAGGCTGAGCAGGTCGCCTATCAGGACAAGAATATCCAGTACACGATCCTCAAGCGAGAGGTGGATTCCAACCGCAGCCAATATGAGAGCCTCATCGGCAAGTTGAACGATGTCGGCATCTCGACGGAACTACGGCAGCAGAATGCCTCCATCGTTGATCTGGCTGGTGTTCCCGGTTCGCCCGTTTGGCCGTCACTTCCCTTGAATCTGGCCATCGCCCTTGCGATATCGACTGCGCTCGCTGCGGCTTTGATCTACGTTCTTGAGTTGTTGAACAACACGTTCCTCAACCCGGATCAGGTGGAAAAGGAGCTTGGCATCCCCGTGATGGGCATTCTCCCTCAGGTGAAGTCCGCCGACCTCCAGGCAACCATGGCCGACCCGACCTCGGGCCTGTCAGAGGCTTATCGCAGCCTGAGAACCGCGTTGCAGTTCTCAGGCTCGGATGGCGCGCCGAAGATCCTCATGGTGACCTCGGCAGAGCCTTCGGAGGGCAAGTCGACCACGGTGTCCAAGCTCGCACGCGAATTCGGCGGCATCGGCACGAAAGTGGTCGTTGTCGACGCCGATCTGAGGCGTCCCGCTGTGCATCGTCAGTTCGGGCTCGACAACACGCTAGGCCTGAGCAACATCCTGACCAACACGGTGCCGAAGGATCAGTTGTCGTCGATCATCCGCAGCACCGGTGTCGAGAATGTATGGACGATCACGTCGGGAACAATTCCGCCCAACCCGGCCGATCTGTTGTCTTCGCAGCGCATGGCCGTGTTGATCGGCCACCTCGCGCAGCGATTTGATCTTGTGATAATTGACTCTCCGCCTGTCACGGGGCTGTCGGACGCACCTCTTTTGAGCCGATTGGCCCGTGGAATTCTTCTGGTTGTGTCTTCCAATCAGGTGACGCGCAAATCGGCTTCGATGGCGCTCAAGCGCTTGCGAGCCTCTGGCGCGCCGGTCCTCGGTGCTGCCTTGTCGAAGTTCAGCGTCAGCAAGTACGACTACAAATACGCGTACAGCTACATGAACAATAATTATTACACCTACGGCACGGACAGCCCGCAGCTGGAAGGACCTCATGGAAACGAAAGCGGCGCCGCTGCGCGCTCGACGCTTGGTGGTTTGCGCAATCGTCTTGGCGCTGCTTTCGATCGTCTGCACGGTCGCCTTAAGCAAACTGCTGCAGGCTGAGGGCCAACCATCCCTTCGGATCAATCCGCTTGATGTCGATGCACGCGTGGCGGTCGTCAGTGCTGCCCTGAGCGCATCGAACCTCGACGTCGGCCAACTGGCCGCCCTGGAAGCGCAAACGCGCCAGGCGATTGCATTGGAGCCGGTTGATGCGCGGCTTCGATCGCTGCTTGGGGAGATCGAACTTCGCAAGAATGAACCGGAAGCAGCCCAAGCGGCATTCCTGTCGGCTCAAGAGATCTCCAAAACCGAACAGCTTTCGTTGCGCCGCCTGATCGCCGGTTCGATCGAGCGCCGGCAAACGGCCGAAGCGATCCGTTACATCGATCTTTTCCTGCGCCGCTGGCCTGGAAACTTCGCCGATGTGGCGCCGATCGTACCACCGCTTCTTCAGGATCCGGCGGCATACACGCAGACGCTGAATGCGCTGCAAGCGCGCCCGCCTTGGCGTTTTTCCCTGATACGCGCTTTCGCGCGCAGCGATAGCGGACTTGCCAGCCGCCTGCTGCTTGATCTGAGCACCGGACCCGCGCCCGCTTCGGAAGGTGAGTTGAATACTGTCTTGACCGCGCTGTTGCGCGAGAAGCAGTACCAAGCAGCGCGGCGGCTGTTTTTGTTCACGCTCCCGGATCAAAGCTGGGATCGGGCCGGCTTGGTCTTCAATCCCCGCTTCCTGCCTGACGGCTCATCACTGCCGTTTGAATGGATCTATCGCAACACAGCGGCGGCTTATCTTCAGCCTTCAACCACCGAGCCCCAGAACGGAATGACCGTGCGCTTTCTTGATAAGCCTGCGCGCGATGTGCAACTGCGGCAAACGCTTGTCCTGGAGCCGGGACGCTATCGTTTGAAGCTCACATCGTCCGGCGCCTCGCTGAAAGTCCCGCGGGGGCTTTACTGGCAACTTCGATGCTTGGACGGAAGGAATGAGCTCGCTCGCCTCGACATTGGCGAGGGTACCTATCGAAACCAGGCGAGCGTGGTTGATTTTGAAGTTGCAGACTGTCCCGCGCAAAGTCTGGATCTGCGGTCCGGCCTGGTCGCTGATAGCTGGCTTTATCGGTATTCCGGCCGCGTCACTTTCCACGAGATTGCGATCGAGCGAGTGAATGATCCGGACTAAGAAAGATGACGTCCACAAATATCTGATCGGAACCGCGCTTACGCTGTCGATGCTTCTGGGCGGCGGAACGGATGTCGGTTTGTGGTCAGACGCGCTGCTGCAGATCCTCATTCTGGTTGCTGTGACGCCTGTTTTGCTCGGGCGCGACGGTGCTGCCGTCGACCGCACCGCCTTAGGCCTGGTGGCGCTGATCATGATCGCGCCCTTGGCGCAGCTGGTGCCATTCCCCGCAGGCTTGATCGAGGCTTTGCGGCCGGCGCAGTTTCGTCAGCCGGAGGGATCCACTGCCGCCTGGCTGAGCATCAGCACTGGCCTTGGCAGTACGCTTCTCGGTTTCGCTTATGTCGGCGTTCTCGGGCTGCTGTTTCTGGCGATCTTACGCATGCCCGGCCTACAGGTTCATGCCCTTTTGCCCTTTGTGCTGCTCGGCGTCGCTTGCAACGCAGCTTTCGTGTTCGTGCAGTATTCAGCGTCGGACCGGCCGGCGATCGAAGGCGTTCTGCCTTTCACGATCTATGCGGGCCTGTTTGCCAATCGCAATCACTTGGCCTCGCTTCTCTACGTCGCGCTGCCTTTTCTGGTTTATTTCGCGACGTTTCGCGGGCGGGCTGTGTGGAGCTTCCTGGCGATCGCAGCGACCGTGATCGTCCTTCTTGCGGCAGGCTCTCGCGCCGGCGCCATCATCGGGTTGGCCGCAGTGGTTTGTGCGACCATCGTCGTGCGGAGCCAATCAAAAATCAGCTTGGCTGCCACGCTCACAACCATGGTGATCGTCGGAATCTATGCGATGGGCACGGCCACTCTCATCGATGCCCGGGATCTTGATCCTGAATTCGGCCGTCTGGAATTCCTGCGCACAACGATTGCAGGGATTCGGGACAACTGGCTGCTCGGGGTGGGCTACGGAACCTTTCCGCGCGCTTATCAGGCCTATGAAGACGCAACCATGATCTTCGCGAGCTTCGTCAATCACGCGCATAATGACTATGTCGAACTGATCTTCGAAGGCGGCGTGCTGGCGGGCGCACTGCTCCTCGCCTACCTCATTCTGCTCGTGCGGCAAGCGGCCATGATCCGCTTCAACCAGTTCCAGAAAGCGGCCCTGCTCAGCATCACCTTTCTGCTGATCCACTCAGTGGTCGACTACCCGCTGCGTACCATGGCCTTGTCCGTGACCTTCGTCTGGCTCAATGCGGTGATCTTTCATACGGATCTTCGCAGACCGAAGATGGCGAAGAAGCACCGGATCTCGGTGAGCCATAATGGCCGCACGATGGCGCTGCCGATTGAGGGCTAAAAACTTAGCTTCACAAGCGATGGCAGCGATCCCAGTCTATTAGAAAAGGTAGGCGGTGCCTTCAGGTATGCCAAACAGCCAGGTTCTATAGGGCAAGTAACACTGATCAAAGACCCTTGAAGTCGCAGTCCAGGTCACAAAAAAGACAGCGAGACCGATGTATGGCGCTGCGGTGAGAAGTCTGCCCAAGGAGCCCCCGTGGATGTATGGCACGCGAGAAAAGATCATCGCCTGAATGGGGACAAAGTAGTACCCGATGCGATCTGCAATGACGGTGGATAGCCCGACCATTGGGAACGTAGAAATCATCATCAACGCCCCTAGACTTGCGAGCTTGTGGTCCAGCGGAAACCGTTCTCGCCATTTTGTACGTAGAACGACCAAGAAGAAAATACCGGATAAAAGCAGCAACCCGGTTCGATAGACGGCCCCAGATGCATCGCGTCCGGCATCCACATAACGAGAAAATGCCACATCAGCATCGCCACTGGTGAGCAGCAGGAATGCAATTGGGGCAGCTAGTAAGACCGAAAGGGCCACCCGTCCCTTCGTCAACGAACCCCAAACGAGCGGTGCCAAGAGCAGAAAGACGGCTGCGCTAGAGTGGAAGCCGCTGGCAATCGTGACCCAAAAAATGAACCGTATTAAGCGTCGGTCGATGAATGCTGTGAGGGCGATACAGATAAGGCCAACAGCCGCGCCTTGCCTAATGCCCGACATCGGCATGTTGATAATCAAAACCGGGAACAGAAGGATTAAAAATCCAAGGGGATCAGGCTGGCGGCGTGCAAGAATATGAACGCCGAAAAAAAACACTGCCGAAGAAATGACATTCAGCCAGGGGTATAGCAAGCCGGCTCGATGGGTGAGCTCGATTACCAGCCACCAGAGAGGTTCGCGATGTAGAAGCGCTGCCTCCCAGCCTGCTCCACGTTGTACCTCATACTGAGCTAGATAACCGGTCCAATCGCAACCCACTTCAAATCGGAAAGCAGAAAAGAGAAATAGGAGAAATAATATAAGCTTGTAGGTAGAAAATCTAAGGCGTGCCGCTCGTGCTAGGATCAACCGCACAAGTGCAGAGGCATGATAGATGAATAAGAAGACCATTGCCGCTAAAATCTCGAAATAACAGATCGGACTTTTCCATTCGGTCCTTTTGCAATCTGGTTCACGACTTCAAGACGTACCCTGATGGGGTAACCCAATGCGCGTTCGAAGGACTTCTTTACTTCAGCAGTGACGCTGTCAGCGTCGGCGGCTGGGTTCAAAACCGCGAGCACCTCAAAGTCTGAAAACCCAAGCTGTTTGATTTGCGATGCTTCAATGCCGCTGAGTAACTTGAGAGTACGATAAGGGAACATGCCGATCCGGCGGCCATCCGGGGTCCGGACATAATCCTCGACACGCCCAAGGATAGCGTCGACAGTTGGCGTGCAAAGCCCGCACGCACATGTTTTACCCTTGCGAGAGTATCCACTGACGAGATCACCGGTTCTATAGCGGATCAAAGGTGTTTTTCGCTGGACGAAGCTAGTGCAAACTAGTTCCCCGTCCCCTTCCGAGGCGAGACCTTGATCATTATAAATCTCAAAGATGCCGCCTTGCCAGCGAACATGATACATTCCGTGTGGACACTGTTGGATAGGATGAACGCCTTCGCTGGCGGCGTAATAGTCGAGCACAGTCGTAGCCGAAAGGTGTTCGATCTTACTGCGGAGTTCATCGTCGAGCGTCTCGGCCGTTGTGATGACGCTTCTGACGGAATTAACAAGAGGTTGACCGTCTTTGGAGAGGCTCAAGAACTCAAGTATAGCTGAAGGATATCCATCAAGTACTTCCGGTTTGAAGCGCCTGACCATGTCGATAATAGCGCCGGAATGGCGGTCGTTGAGGTGGTATGTAGAAAGAAAGACTTGGTTTTCAGACGGGTTGTAAAGCCAAGGTTTCGCATCGTGCTTATCGGGATTGCTGAGGATCCGGCCAGATAGGCGGATGCTTTTGGCTCGTGCACCAACGCCCGCCAGCCGGTAGTGGTCTTTCATCAAGGCGATGCGACGCTGTAAACCCACAGCATCATGCCCAAACGTCATGGGAGAACCGGTAGATCCGCTGGTTGAGGATGTCATGATTGCTTTGACGTTCGCATTCGCGAAGTCCTGCGGCATCGCTCGCATGGCAGCCTTCTCTTGAAACGGTAGCTGCTTCAATAAGGCGTAGGGATTAGCATCGCTTCGGAACGATTTTGCATCAACTGCGACACGGCGAAGAGCCGGTGTGCCTTCACTGACATCCGAGAGCAGTGCAATGAGTTCCGCCAATTGGTAGGCCTCACGCTCAGCTTGGTCAGCACCATCAGTCTCCGCTAGAAAACGCGAATATCGACGATACTCTGCCCGATATCGCAAGAACGCGTTTCGATAACCATATGCACCGACAATCACCGCCCTGGCGGGTCTTGGTAAAGCCTCGAAACGCACTTACGAAACGCTCCTGATTTTTGAACGGTTCAAGGTAGTCTCCATTTGCCGCCTTTTCCCGTTAAGCCGTGAACGAAGCCTAAGTAGAGGAACTGTAAGCGTCGGCGCTTCTCGCCTCTTAGTAAAAGGGTAATGGCTGTTTCTCTAAGCATTTTTTGGACAATCAGCAGCGTGAAGCGTGCCCGAAAGAGACGTCGACGCCGAAGCAGCATCAGATTGCGGATACCATAATAAGCGTACCATGCGGGTTTGTCGGTGATATTCAGCGTTTTTCCTAGAAAGCGAACCTTCTTGTAATCGTACGCATCACGGAGGACCGCGTCGCGACAGACCAGTTGTACCCATCCTCGGTCATGCAAAAGAGCGCCGTAGCCTAGATCCTCATAGCCATGCCATACGTCGGTCCAGATCCGAACGCCATCTCGATATGGTGCTAAGTTGTACAGTGCGCCGTTGGAACTGCCCCACATAACCTCGACCTGTGAGTTGTGGGGAGGGCGAGTAGATGAAAGACGTCCGGCGGAAGGGAGAAAGCTCCTGCGACCATCCTCCCAAGGCATTGCGCGCGTACCGTTGTAGAGCAGAGGATAAACAGCTCCGACCTTCGTCCGCATGGAGGCTGTAATCAGCATCGATTTCACATTATGGAAATCAAGGTGCCCGTCGTGATTCAGGAAATAACACCAGTCGAGCTCATTTAGCGCGGCAAGTTCCAGGCGCTTTGCGTGGTTGCCGGCGGCTCCCAGGTTTTCCTCTGAGTTGTGGTAAACAACCGGCCATTCGCGTTTTCTGATCTCGGAACGAATGCTCTCATCGCCCTGAGAATCGACAACGATGACGGCCGCGAACTTGATCTGCTCAGAAAAGGCTTTCTCTAATATACTCAGAACCATGGTGTTCGATCGGTGACAAGAAACCGCCAAGCCGACCCTACCGAAGTTTCCAAATTCCACGATGATTCCTATCATGCAGACCTGTCGGTGTGCTTTATGCCAGCGCAGCGCGAAGCATGGTAAGTGCTCGTTAAGCGTTGCTGATCACATCTGCATAAAGCTTCCTGTAAGCTTCCGTCCCAGCTTCCAGTGAGAAAACCGCTTCGGCCGTACGACGGCAGCGTGCCCGAAGATCGGGATCGGTCATCAAGGCTTCCAGCGAGTCGATTGTCTTATCCATCTGCTCGGCAGAGGCGCCTTCTACCAGAACGCCGACGCGATTGTCCTCCACGATGCGCGCAACATCGCCGACCCCTCTGTTTGCCACCACCAAGTTGCCACACCCTAGCACCTCGCCCATGCGGGTAGGTGAGCGGCCGAGCTCAGACACCTCTCCACCGGCGTAAAACATCACGGATACACTTTGCCTTTGCGCAGCCAAGTGCACGTCTTGCGGCGACATGGAATAGATCTGCAGCCGGTTTTGGAACGCGGCGTTGCCGCCCATGGCTGCACGCACCTTTGTTGGGTCGTCCCGGGTGACGATGTGAAACGCCGCGTCCGGGTCGCGCCTTGCCGCTGCCTGGAAAAAGGCAGCGAGCCAATCCTGGCGGAACCATCCACTTAGAACCGTCCCGAGGCAGCCGTAAACACGGGGCTGAGGCGCGGCAGCTTCCAGCGGCACGAAGCGATCCAGGTCCGCGCATGTGGGGATCACGACAACGCGCTGACCAGCCATTTCCTGCGAGCAGGTTTGGCGCAGATGCACCACTGCTGCTTCGGTGAGGGAGACAACAGCAGCCGCATTTCGCAGGCACGAACGTTCGGCTTTTACGATGATGCGATGGATCAGCGAACCGCGTCGAAGGCGTCCGGCTGTGATTATTTCTTCCGGCCACAGGGCGCGCATGTCGAAAATGAAGGGTGTCCCCGTCAACCGCCCCACAAGGAGCGCAACAGTAGCCGGGATATAGGAGCGGGCATGGATCAGGCGAGCATGGCCGCCGCGGACTTCGCGCAGGCACAGCCAGAAGAACAGCATCATGCTCCAGATGTGGGCCAGACCCTTGGGCCGGCGATGAAAGCGTTGCGGCAACCACCTGATGCCATGCTGTGCGCAATCGCGCCGCGCCCGCTCCATCGCGGCAGGGTCGGCTAGATCCTCCGGTTTTTCGAAGGTGATGAGCGTGATGCGATAATCAGCGGAAAGCCCACGCAGATAGGCCATCACCTGGCTCTGGCCCAAGGGCTCCAGCAGGCCGTTGCGGGTGATGTAAAGGGTGGCAAGCATGTCAGCAGCCTAGCAGCTTCAGATAGGCTTTTGCGGCTTTCTCCGGCGCAAAATCACGGGCGCGTGCTTTCAAACTGTAGGATGTGCAGACTTCTGTCATTAGCCATCGGCCCCCTATGATCAAGTCTCGCCTCCAACAAAAAGGCTGGGGGCGGAGTCGGTGGTTAGCACTACTGGTTGGTCGTCACCAGTGTCCTGTAGCTGCACTGTCGCTAGCTTTGGGTGTCGATTATCGCCCGCGATGACGATGTAGGGAGGCTACTGTCGGCTGGCGGATAGGTACTGAATTCAGCTGTCCTTCTTTACGAGGAGCATCTGTAGCTTTATCGAATTTGCGATCGCTTGCCCTGCGGTCTGAGTCGACGCCGGTATTCAAACTGGTCTGAGTTCTTACGCGAGTTCACGGGGACTAAGGCAAGCGTTCTAATATAACCGGAGTTAAAATCTGCAACAAAAAGGCAGTGCCGTTGGCTATCAAGTCAGTCTCGCACCATCCTATCTCTTGCGCGCGGTCTGGGGCAGAGGGTGGCTCGTAGGATTGCGTGCGGCCCAAGAAGCCGCCAGTCGACGCGTCGAGCGATCAAGAATACTATGGGCCTATGATGCGTCCATAATCGGTGGTTTGCTTCCGGCAATTATAATTCTTTTTTCTAAAACATCCTGTGCAGATAGGGCTTGGTAGGGATATTATAATGACATGTACGTGGACTGGTCTGTGCGTGGCGATCCCCACTTTCAAGAGAAATGAAAGCCTCTCCGACGTTCTAGTCTCGATTGAAGCTCAGACGGTTCGTCCCTCGTTAGTTCTCGTCATCGACAACAATCCGGGGGGTGAGGCGCATCAGACGGTGGAGACCTATGCGGCAACTTCCGCCATGCAGATAGAGTATCTCGCCTTGGGTAAGAACACCGGTCCGGCCGGCGCCTTCGCAGCGGCGCTCGAAACCGTGGCTAATCATCAAGAGAAGCCGGAATGGATGATGTGTCGCGGGGATGATAACCCGTTCCCTTCCACTGACATCATCGCTGGTATCAAGGCGCTGCGGGACGAGACTGAGACAGAGAAACCCGCTGGCCTAGGTATATATGGTAAATTTCACTATACTCAGCACCGAAAAGAAGTAACTAGCGAACGGTGGGCCAAGGTGGATTTCATTCCCGGCGGTGGTCTACCAACTTACCATGTCTGGTCACTAAGGGATGCCAATTTAAATTTCGATGCATCCCTGTTCTTTGGGTTCGAAGAACTGGATCTCGGCTTGCAAATCAACCAGGCGGGCCTTGAGCTTTTGGCTCGACGACAAGAGCAGAAGTCGTATGTTATTGCTCCCCGGCGGACTGCCCCTTGGCGAACGTATTTCGGGCAACGAAATAGAACAATTGTGGCACGTAAGTTTGATACGCCCCGCGCGCGCGCGGGGTATGTCGCGAAAGCTCTCTACGGGGCGGCTAGGCAGCTGTTCATTGCCAAATCACCGGCCCACGCAAAAGCCTGCCTTCTTGGTGTCTTAGATGGCTTATGGGGCGGGGAGCCTCGGAAGAGCTATATTCCGAATGCCAATTCAGTCTAAAATAGTTTATAATAGAGAGGGTTGCTCGCGCTTGCCGCCGCAATGAGACCGGCCTGCTAAGGCAATTTATTGTCGGTTATCATGTTGTCGGCTATCGCACGTGCGAGCGCTCCGATGTCTCCCTCGGGCACCAATGCACCTAGCCGTCCGCCGTCAAGTATTTCCCGAGGTCCACTCTTGCAGTCGATAGAGACCACCTTTGTCCCAATCAGGAGTGCCTCTGAAAGTACGCCGGGCAAACCCTCCCTCCGCGAGGAAAGAACAAAAACAGAAGCTTCCTTCATGAACGGATAGGGGTTCTGTTGAAAACCTGGGAGATCCACGTGCGGCCCAAGTTCCAGCTCCGCAACCAGTTGTTCAAGCTCTTGTCGGCCATCCCCTTCGCCGAGAATAATCAACTTACAGTCGATCTCACGGCGAACTAATGCGAAGGCCTGGATTAAGTTATCGAACCCCTTTGCAGGGTGCAGGCGACCTACGCCGAGAACGATGTTATTCCCGGTGCCTGTCCACTTGTGAACAACCGTCTGACGCGCTTTTTGAAGTATGTCCTCTTTATTCTGCTGGTTCGGAACAACAGAAATTCTTGATCGCGTGATCCCGGTGAAGGCAGCGAAATCGTCGGCTACCCCTTTGGAAACCGCTCTAATTTCGTCAATGTATTTTCTGTGGACGTAGGTAGCAAAGTGGCGAGCAATCCGTCTCTTGATGCCTTTCGCCGAATAGTTCTCGACTTCCTTAGCCTGCACACTGAGAGTAGATCGAATCGTCGAAGCGATCCTACAATCATGTCGGGATAAAGCGCGGGCAGCAACAGCCGCCAGACCGCTGTCCATCATCTGTGAGTACAGTATACTTGGCCTGCTTCTGCGCAGATACCGTGAAAGCGGAAGTATGCTTTGGGAAAATGAATGCGCATTAAGATCTACTATCGTGACGCGAGGGTCGACGTTTGAAAGAAGTGGTCCATGCGCACGTGCCAAAACGAGATCCACCTGCTTACCTGCGGCAGCCTCGCGATTGACATCGTTGAGGGTTGACCGTTCTGCGCCGCCGCCTCTTAAGTCTGGAATGAAGTAGGCAATACGCTGAGACATTCACGGTAGCTCCAGAACTTCCCGCATCGTTCCGGCCGACAGTTCCCAGACTTCGTCACACGTTCGCAGCGTTGAGTGGCGGTGTGCAATCATGAGCACTGTGAGGTTTCTATCCAGGTGATCTATTGACGCCATCACGCTCTCCTCCGTGGATAGATCCAGCGCGCTCGTCGCCTCGTCGAACACCAGAACATCGGCCTGCTTGTAAAGCGCGCGCGCGATGCCGATCCGTTGCCGCTGACCCCCGGACAGGCGCACTCCCCGCTCGCCAACGAAACTGTCATAACCCTGCGGCGATCCCTCGATCACGTCGCCCAGCTCGGCCTGTTCGGCAGCCCGTCGAACGCGATCCATATCGATGCGGTTTTGCGGGATTCCAAAGGCGATATTCTCCGCAATCGAAGCATCGGACAAATAGATGACCTGCGGGACGTGCGCGATACGGCGCTGCCAAGCGAGGCGATTGGCATCGGTAAGTTCCACGCCGTCGATTAGGATTTGGCCGCTTTTGGGCGTCAGGAGACCCAAGATCAGGTCCATCAGCGTCGACTTTCCGCTCCCGGTTTTACCCACCAAGCCAATTCGCGCGCCTTTGCGGATGACGAGATTGATGTCATCGAGCGCAGCACCGGCAGCGCCGGAATAGGAGAAACTGAGGTTCTCCAGTCTCACTTCCTGTTGGAATGTAAGAGCAGGCGTGCTCGCCCCAGCCTGGAAATGTGGAGCTTCAGGCAGATGAAGGATATCAAGAACATCGCGCAGGATCTGGCCGTTCGTCATCGACGCGCTCCAGCCGGTGAAGAGTTGCTGCAAAAGCGGGAGCAAGCGCTGAGCACCGAGAGCCAGCGCACCCAGAACCGGAAGCGCGCCTACCAATCCGTCTTCGCGCAGGCTCAACGTCACCGCCAATACGGCGATCAACACCAAGCCTAGTCCTTCGACAATAAAGCGCGGGACGATTTCTTTTCGTGCAAACGGTTCAGCGGATCGAGTAAGCGGCGAAAGGTCGTGCCGCTTACTCGATCACCTTAGGAACCATAAAGAAGTTCTCTTCCGTTGCCGGTGCGTTTGCAACCAC
>Ga0210040_10007386_pt1 | contig 13319 bp, 8 predicted proteins | sample CryGeyCG12114_NA_FD_185462 | JGI IMG/M metagenome (GOLD analysis project Ga0210040, IMG submission 185462) | Groundwater microbial communities from aquifer - Crystal Geyser CG19_WC_8/21/14_NA (SPAdes) (version 2) | ecosystem: Environmental > Aquatic > Deep subsurface > Groundwater | place: USA... | reverse complement strand
CCTAGCTATTTTTCTCTGCTTACTTAATGTTTTCCTTCCAGGAATAGGTAAGTTTGCGCCAAATATTTACTCACCAGTTCCAACTACTTTCTGTTCTTCGTTTACTTGAAGCTCTTCAAAGATAGTTGTAACAACTTCTACAGTAATTAAATTATAGACTGCATCGCTCATTTACTTAATTTTATCGTTAAGGACAAATTAATCTGACTAGGTTCGCGAATATAAAGTGTAGGAATTTACGGCTTTCATTGTTATATAATAAGCGTCATTAACTTTCCCCTCGCAAGCGTTTGATGCCCTGGAAGCAGTTGGCCTGTATTGCGTGCCGGGAATTTTCAGATATTGCTTTTCGGCCATTTTAATCAAAATGAATTTAAGGGCCAAGATTTTTACCTCAGCAGAACATAACTTGTTTAGTTTGAAAGTTTGAAACATGATTTCAGGTATTAAACAATTAAAATACATCAAGTCGCACACATTTTATTTCCTACAATTAACTTATGTTTCATGAATAAAACTCTTGTCTAACGACGTCATGAATGATGTAACCTAATAATACCCAAGTATTCCCACATTTATCAGTTCACAAACATAAAATACATGACTTCTAAACAACACTAAAATTATTGTCGAAGGATTATAGAAAGTTTGCTTTCCAGCACACAAAAACTAGACACAGACTCTAGCTCTTGTAGTTGTTAGTTTGTCTTGCTGTTCTTTTTTTGTGAATCTTAATTTAGTTTGCATTGACTTTAATACTACAGGGACACTGCTTGGATCCGCGAGTCTACTTTGTTGTGGTAAGACTCGTCATGAAACAACGTCACAGGGAATGAAATATGGTGCGATTGCCGGTGTCATTCAAATAATCACCGCCTTCCTTATTGTTGGTTGGATTTACAGCGTAATGTACGGCGTGAACATGGTCCAAGACTCAAGTAAGTTTGCGAATGTTTACAGCCACATCATCGTGTCATAAAATCTACAAAATTCCTTGTTATACAGCCAATCTAATTGTTCGACGGAATAGGTTAAGTAGAGCGAAAAGATTACAGGGAACAATTTATGCGACATTAGAACAGATTTTCTTTCTTGAGAGAGTGCATGTTTTTTGTTGATGCGAGCCAAATCCAGATGGGAAGGGAAAAAATGTAGGCGAAGTAGCAATTTATAATGTTTCTCTCTGGTGTGCTTTGTTGTACGCAAGGTTTCTAGTGTGAAACATAAATAAGTTTATGGCTGTATGACACTGTTAGTTAACCTGTGAGTAAAAAAGGAATTTTGTGTTGTTATTTGCAGTGACAAATGCTGCATATGAGCCTCAATCCCCGACTGGAAAAAAGAAGGATGAAGAAGGTTGAAAATCTTGCTGCACAAACAGATTATGAGCGATTGACCTATGCACCAAGAATGATTAAGTATTTGTGTAATTTCTTTCCACCACGGTTTACAGCAATGAAATTTTTATTTGCCATGCTACTAAGCTAGTTAATTCCGTGTATTTCATATTTCTATACAAACTGAACCAACGATTAAATCGAGATTCCGTATAAGCTACGATGGGTGGGATTGGCATTACTCGTTGAGGATGTGAAGTTTACAAAAAAAATTACTGGTGGATGGTAATTCTATGTTTTGAGTAACATTTCTTCACTCTATAAACACAGTTAAATTATAAGTTTGACTTAATGAATGATATGCAACCCAGCCGTGTATTCCTAATAAAATGTGTTAAAATGACCATGTGTTCATTGCAACCCTGTGAAACTGATGGCAACATTATTCATTCATTTTAGCTTAACCAAACCAGTATCTTCTTATCTATAGAATGCATTTTGTCATCATATTTTTTCAAAAGCAATAGAAAATCAAATGCGTTTGGCATTTAGTTAACAATATTGTTAAAGTGACGACACAGATCGGACAACTACAGCATGCAAACGCTTTTGTTAAAAAGTTGCACGTGTCAAGCCTTCCTTTTATAAAATAAACTATTTATACATAACACACTATACGAACAAAAAATTGGTCATTAGATCAAAAGATAAGCAAGTCTATGCGAAGGAGCATTTCGACTGCTATAAATAAATAGTTTTTGTAGCTTGCTTATGCTATGCTGCACTTGCATAACTAATATACACAACAGGGAACAGGCCAAGTAGAGCTTATCTTATATTTTAATGAACTGAGTGTATTTCCTATTGAACAGATTGTATTCTGCTATATAACATAGCTTACGGGGCTATTATTAATGTTGTTTGCCTTTGATCAGTGAATTTTCTGATCTTATGTATGTGATATATTTATAGTACACTACACGCTGATTATGCAACTCCCAAGGTCTAGCATTAAGAAAGTCATATCTGTGTTAATAGGGTAATGGTAGCTTATTGGATGCGAAGATGCGATAATTCAAGAAATCATTCATTCTGCATTCAATTTGGGCGAACCAATGTTTCAATTTATCTAACTCTGAGCTCTGATTTCCGAAAGAAGGGTTAAATCTGCATATAGGTAAATTTTATACAGCTATAGAAAAGGTCAAGAAAAATCGTATTATGTAAGACATGCAAAAATCATAACGAACTGCATTGTGCGAATCTACTTATTGTCGATTCAATTTCTAATTTCCCGTAGACATTTAGCAGAGCTGCTTTATGATAATGGTATGCTCGTCATTTGCTGTGGTTTTTTATAAGTAATATAAGATTTTTAAACTATTTATAGCATACCGGACCGACAAAATACAAGCAGCAGCTTTTAAAACGTGCTTTCTGATAATTTTTTTGACACTTTCAATTAAGCATCTAACCTTATATAGTAAATCTGGAGTAACCGTAAAAAATTAGCTGGAACTGGGGCACTTTGATTCATATTCAAGGTAAGATAAAAAACATGTGACAAACCTAGCCTAAATCCCAGACATAGCGGAAGTTAAATAAAACGACCTCATAAGGATTCCTCATTATTAATACAGTCCACAACTTTTCACGCATAGTTAAGCCCTTAATTTAAACGTCAAACATCATACGATAATTCATCCTTGAAAATTAATCATGTATTTGATAAATCCTAAAATGTTGTTTTTGAAATTCTGTATTAACAAATCTGGACGAATCTACAATGAACTAATTAGTTCCAGCTTAAACCTTTGAACAGAAAAACAAACACTAATATACGTTATACAATTGCGTTTGTAGTTTTGGGCTTTCGTGGAAGGGCTTGTAAAAGCAAATTTGAACCAAACAACAAGTATACACTCGGGCACAGCACACAGGGTTCAAAGTCCACTTCATGCCCATAGGACAAACAATCTTTCAAAGGGGGTGTGTAGTCTTAAGGGTCCAATAGTAAACAGCAAATCTAAAGTACACCCTCAACCAGCATCTGGCATTATAGCCTTGACTTTTCTACACAGATCCAGTTTGAGACATAAACTTACTTAATGGATGCCGTAGTTATCTTAAATAAACTCACAGCAACCTGAAATCTATTTACTATCTAGGAACGGTTGAAACTTATAGCAAATATTGCTTCGTAAATCAAAAACTTCCAATATTACAGAATCTGGAAAAAGTAAAAAAGCATTGCTGTGGCCCCGTTTCAAATTTCGTAAACCTATTGTCTTCTTTGTTCGTCAAACAAGGAAAATTAGATCCAAGGACAATAACTCTATTATTATTGATAAACAAAAATGTGTATGCCTCATTGCATCTGCATTTCACATAAAATGTGAGTGAACCCAGCTGCCACTATTTCACGAAGAAACCTACAATCTAAACTAAACCGTAAATTTTAAAGGAATGGCCTTCATAAACTAAATATGCGCACACATTAGTTCCTAGTTAGTTAGTTAACAACTACCTACATGCTAAAAACGCATACTTTTTTTTGCATATTACAGCTATACCTAATCACCTTGAATAGTAATTTAAAAACAGTTATTTATATACACACTAGACCTGCCTACAATTTGAAATGTGAGTAGGTTAGCAATCAACTTCTTGCTGCCAATTTGTACACAAATATAAAAACTATACCTTGTCCGCAAAAAGGAGGTAAATTTTATCCTATCCTACTACACAAATTTATCACACACAGGACAGGAAAAATTTACCTCCTTTTTCCGGATAGTCTATAATTAAAGCTTGGCCAGTGGAGTGACTACAATTGGTAGACAAACTCGGTTACGTGTGTGCAGCCCAGTCTGCCTAGTTAGTTAGTCCTGTGGATTTGCATATTTTCCGTGTAGATTACAAAAGGAATTTACTATACGGGCTGGTTGAGGATTACAGTGAACTAGTAAGTGTAGCAGCCTAACCTTAATGCTTGTTTCAAGATCAGCAGAGAAACTACGTAGTGAAGTTGTAAAGGCAGAATCTGTAGCATGTCAGTAAGCAAGTAATGGATCCGCAGTAAATCAGATTTAGAGATTGGTTGAAACGTAAGATTGACTTAAAGTTGGGTCAGCTCAAGTCTTGCGTAATTCATGAGATTAGGTGCAGTTAGTTTGTGTCCAGAGTTTACAAGAAAGTGCAGTGTTTTAAACTACTCTCGTTACTGCTGAATTTTAACTGAAATAACTTGGTGAGGAAATATTGTTCAAACAGGCATTACTGATGGTAATTGACGATAACAATATTAGTGCGACAAAAAGGATTGAATCTGACGATTGAGGACAAATTCAAGGTAAAAAAAATTTACTGTGATTTGTGGTTAGCATTAATTTAAAGGCTGGTTAGTGTGGTAGTTTTGAAGAAAATGTAAATTTTTAAATGAATGAAACTGAGTATGTAGCGCCCGAGACTAGCATTTTTGGTCTTGATGATTGGGCAGAGAAAATTAACTCTGCTTTTGGAAAGAGGAATGGGTAACATGTATTTTGTTTGATTTGGATTTTGAAAGAGAAATGTTTACTTGCACACGAGTTAATAAGAAAGCTACAGTAGATAACGTTTTCTATTAAATGAAATTTCCAAGTTATCAAAAATTCATAACTTCAAATTTTGATATTATTTCATAATGTGCATCTCAATGAATGACAAAAGTAAAATTTCAATTCAACGGGTTAGAAATGACGTGGAAAATTTCTATCTCCTTTGGGTTCAGAAAAATGTTGTAAACAAAAATAAAGATAAAATAATGAAAAGTTCAATATGTGAGCTAAAACTATAAACTAGATCAGAGAGGATGCAAGGAAGGGAGTATGGCCTAGCTCATAGAAAATAAAAAGATTGAACTTTGGACACCAACACATTGAAATGCTAATGTGACAAAAAAATGTCTCGTTGCCGCACATATCCACTCCAAAATCTTAAACCCACGACGGACTACAAAAAATGGTAACATAATTATAGTTTCATATCAATACTCCAATTGCAATCTGACGTTCATGAACTATGCGGAAGCATGGCAATGGCAAGTTCCATTTGCTATTGCGTATTGGGACTCTCAGTGGAATTTTTGTGATTTAATTATGGATCCATGATGTCGAAATATAGTGGCTCCATTCATGCAACCTAAGTCTATCATGAGCATTTCCGAATTTGTGTTGCAACCAACCACTGTGGTCCAAAATATACTAAAAAAGGATTGGCTGGTCATTGGTCAATAACCAACCGGGACTATCGTAGATTCGTCATGTCATTTTATGGGTCAGGAAGATGCTACGATCGATCTAAGATTCATTTGTAAGCAACAAACCAAAAAGAAGTACGAAAGTAGAATTAAGAACAAGGTCTGATCTCCCAAAACAAATGTATGATCCTGCGTTCCTCCCAATATAAATATTTGCCAACACGTGTAGAGTTTAGGCCATGGAGATGGAATTTTTCCAACCAATAAAGCATCATTACAACGAATGTGTCTAAAGAGAGCTCGAGCTGACAAAAATCACGTCTCTCCACTTGCCATAAAACAACATATATTCTTGTTGAGTCCCAAACTTATGACTTGAGTGATAGTATCTAGCGTAGTGCATGTACTCATGTAACATTGGAGCATAGGAGGACTATGCCTTGCGTTGCATAATTGCGTCTCATCTCAAGGTATCCTTTTTTGTGTGTAGCTACACACTTACACACCAATAAAGTTCGTGAATCGATCTTTTGTAAACTGTAGGTCCATTTTAGCTTTACTTGAATTGAGGGGTGTGTACTTGCAGCATGATACTGGCATTGCCCTTTAACCAAGTATGGTTCAAAGTCCCATTTTGTAAACAGATATGGAAGTTCACAGAATTGAGTGTTCTCAGTTCTAAACAGTGCCTCTGTAATATTACAGGAATTTCCCGTGATTCTTCTAGTGCAGTAAGTAATTAGCTGATGCTGGAGGCGGAGGCAGTTTGAAACTTGAACAAGGAAGAAAAGGAACCCGCATTATCCATATTGAAGTTCATCTGTGAGCTTTTCGATATAAGGTAACTGTTTGTACAATTGTACTAAAGAAAAGACGAATAAAAGAAGAATATTGTAAAGATTTTTTTTCTGCAGATTTTTGTCGTAGTATAATTGCCCTCAAAAGGAAAAAGGAATGCCAGAGGTTTCGCTTCCAATTGCAATCACGATGAGCAAAATGCCATTGTCGAGGAGACGAAGAAGCCATTTCTCCACTTTGCCCCAGTCCAACGAAATACAAGTGGAGGGTGAAGCTCATTTGTGCTTTGCAGAAGACTACAGCTGGTTTCAAGGGAGTGTCAACACAGAGGACGAATCCAACTATAGTGTTTACGGTGACCGAGTGGATTGTCACGAATCATCAAAGGTCAATGGAATCAAGCCAGTTGGGGAACTTAACAACAATGTTATCAAAGATGATAAGGAGAGTACTAAAGAATACAATGAAGAAGTTGTGGCTGATGAGCCAGCACAATGCTATTGCGTGAAATTGACAGATCATTTCCTAGGAACTACTTACTCATTGCCCCGTGTTCAAATAAATAGAAAAGCAATGACTGAGAATGGCACTTCATCGTCTTTCCTATTTTGCTCAGATGACGAGGCGAAGATTTCCTTCCAAGTTCAAAATGTATTCAAAGGGCAAAAAGCTGACATGTTGATTCAACGTTATTTGGGGTCATCACTTTTTGTAGGCAGAAAATGTGTAGTTTATTCGGGTATTATTAGTTTGCTGATTAATGATGAGTTAGGAATTCCAGGGCGAAACTGCTGGAGTCTTTAGGATATTTTAACTTTTGGATGCAAATCGAGAATATGGTATAAAAAGAGTAAAATAGATTTTAAAAGCTAAATTACATCAAGAAGAGTGAACTAACTATGAACTATAGGTTTTGAAGACAATACTAAACTATGAATGTAAAAATAAGTTTTTTAGTTCTTTTGGACATCAATAAATAAGTGAATAAATTGTAATGAATAGGATATGGTGACTGAAGTTTTAATTTTAATTCGTTTTGGTACGTAATGACTAATGACGGCTTGTATATTTAACATGTATAACATGTGTAATATGTATAACTAAATAAATGCAATTTTTATCGCAACTAATTTTACTATTACATATTGCTGATATCACAGCCGTTTTATAACTATTATATTTACATCATTGAATATATGTATGCCTTCAAAGCACAAAAGATCAATCCACGGAAGTGGGAAGTCGCACATTTGTATTGCATATAATTATACAGAACAAGAAGGAATGCTCCGCAATCAAAAATATAGCTTGAATTATTTTCTTGGCATTTTTACGTCGAATTAGATTGTCAATAATTTCCAAAAACACAACACTGTGACACAGTGAAAAACTTTTCAGCTTTTCTCTCTAACAAGTTGAGGTGAAAGATTTTTCTCGAAAATACTCTTGGGTACAAACTTTTTATCCTCAAGCTTGTCCACCCCAGGAAATGATGGTATTTTAGCTGACATCAGCTCATTTAACTCTTTTAGTTGCCTCTCGTCCCTTTGTTCTTCAATACTTGGCTTATAAGGGGTGTATTTATCGCTTAAAATGCTTTCAAAATTGTAACCAATGAATCCAACTACTGCTGCAAATGGAAGTGTGATCCATGGTGCGTACGTTCTAGCCAAAGCCCAAATTGCTGGCAGCATCTTCAATAATGTAATTTCAACATTTTTAGCGGTCGAATCGCAAAATATCATGACACATAAAAACTCGGTATTTAAGTGTGAAATAAAACAGAGAACAGTCCATGAAAGTTAAAAAGAAAAGGATTCTTCAACCGGTAAGTTAAATTATTTCATCCCCCCCCCCTATTTTAATTATGCACGTGCATACCATGCTGACTGTTGATGAAATCAAGAATTTCGAAATATATTGCAATAACAAGTCGCAAAGAAAGAAAGCATATTTGTTTCTTTAGGAAACGATAACTAGCAACAAATTGAGTGAATAATAATGAATATAATCAGAGCAAAATGCGTACCTTTAAATAGTGCTTCAATCCGCTTTAAGGTTGAAATTTTTGGCCGGTAAAATTAGTAGTTCAACAAACTTAACAATATCTTTTTGAAGGGTATAAATATTTTATACAATGATTTTGTTATAAAACCGGACACAAACACCGGGAGCAAAACTGAAGAAAAACTTTCTCTGTTGATCAAACTGGAATCTCAAGGAAAGAAAGTAAGCGCCCAATTTGCAGAGTTTGCTTCAAGACATTGAAAAAACAGTCACCGGCAGGGAAAAATAATTGCTTGAAGTTGGAAGAACTTTCCGTTCGTGCAATTCAGAATTCAGATTCAGAGTTTCAGAGCAAAAAAAAATACTTTTTTGGGGTCATTAGTTTCCAATTTAATATTTAGTAAGCAGCTTTATTAATCTAAGTCTTGAGTCTTGTAATATACAAGAATTTCGAGCCAATCTGTTGTATTAGAAAATTTAATTCCACTTTATAGACTGAGTGATGGATACTCCGTCAAGTGAAGATGAGCGGAGCAGTAGCAGCGCCAGTATTCACCATCCAGATGAAGAGGAACTTCGAGAGCGTATGAAGACTCGAGGACTTCAAGCATCGACAATTGAGGAAGATTTAGAGTACTTCAAACAGGCTGCGAAGGATGGGCCAAAAACATTGAAAAAGGCTCATGCTAAACTGAAAGCAGAGTACGAAAATAAAGATGATAATGAAGAGGAAGAAGATGATGTTTTTAGAAATATGTATCCTGATTTTGAACCTGAATGTAAAAAATCGAGACCCAGACGAGGAAGAGGTCGGGGAAGAAAAACTCTGGAAAATATGACTACCGAAGAAATTGTTGCTCATCGCCTTCGTAGAGCTAAATCTAAAAAATGGGTAGGTTTATTGTTTTGAATCGCTTTATAGTGGTATAATGTGAAAGTGCGTAACTGTTTACGTTAAAAATTATGCAGGAGCCGGTCAAACCCATTATAGAGCCCACGACGGACACTGAAATAATCATGGATCACGGTTCATTTCGTGTTGGTGATATTGTTTCGCTTACGGAAAAGCACAAATATTTCTGTCAAATTCGTGGATTCCACCGTGACCAATTTAGTGGAAAGTATGCGTCGATATATTGGCTTCTTCCAAACAGCACAGGCATCAGTTTGAACAAAATAATTTCCAACGGAATGTTCAGCCCGTATTTGTTTGATAGAGGTTTCCATTCTCTTAATTAAAAAAATGGTGGCACTGGCAATAACTAACGTAAGCTTACTTGTTTTAACTGTAGGTCCCCCTCACGATGAAGTGATAAATTTGGCGTGCTTGAGCTTCACCGCACGTATGCCCGTCTCATTTTACACGGAATCAGATTTATCAAATTATTCACCATTCATGAGAAGGGAGCCTGTGAAGTTATTGAAGCGACAAATGTTTTATGAATATCCTGATATGTATAATTATTAAAAGTAGTTAGATGTCTGTGAATGCATAGTGTTTTTATCTTCTTGTACCTTTTATAGTACATTCGATCTCGACGTGAAATCAATAAACAAACTTTTTTTTAGTATAACAAAAGGTTCTAGTTTATTTAATTTTTGATGACAAAAGGAAACTAAGCTTTATGATGAATTGTTTTTGCTGTTCGACAAAGCAGCAGCACATACTAACTAACTATTTAGAATGTTTCAAGAACTCTATTTTATGACAATATTTAGAATATTTTAGAATCTTTTACACACATTCAAGCGTTATAATATAATAATGTAGCCATCAATTTAGGCCTGCCGGACTACTTCAGCTTCTGATTAGAACCATAATGACTACACAATTTATAGTCTCTTGTAATTTACATTGATCGTTAAACTAAACGGTTAGCACTCATTCAATCAGTGCCTCATTCATTATATCGGGTAAATGATCGATTTCTTTAAGTACACTCGTTCGTATCGTAATCACACAAACACATCTACAGCACAGCACAAATATAATGTCTACAAAAATTAACCATACACAAGACTACATGTTCACTCTGTTTATAATTTATAGTTTATACCTAACCCATATTTGATTGTTTACTCGCCTTTCATTATTTACCTTTGTTTTGATATTTATTTAGAATTTATTTAAGATTAAGATTTACACTAAAAACATAAATATTGTACATCATACATTTTCACTTCTTTTCATATTTTTAGGCCCGTCCAATTCATCCTGATAGTTGAATTTACAATTTGACCTAACAAAGACAACAGACGTCATGTTTTAGAATATTACCCTACCTGCCATCTAGTGGTAGTGAAACAGTAGTGCTTAATGGAACCGAATCCAACTATCCAAAACAAACGCCAGAAATTTAGAAAATTGGACTAAGAAACTAAGAATAACTATTATATTGAATAACATGAATGAAAACTAGGTACTTATATCTATATACCTTGGATATTTTCGTATACTGTAAATATAAATGAGTTCATATTCTTAGTCTTTTCATCATGCTTAAGAATAATTTAAGAATAATATTTTCAACTCTTTCGAGACTCTTAGATTTGCTTGAATTGCATTCCGTATACTATGCTAAACTACAACAATTAAAGTTAATTAATGCATACAAAAACCGAAGAAATTCAAACCATATTCTAAAACATTCATGCGTACAATTTATCATCATAGAAAATTGACTTTAGCTTTAATTACCTGTAGTAAAATTAAGTATTATTATACCCCAAACATTTTCCAGCCGTACAATAATATTAATTAGGTCACCATCATATAATTTTCACATCATTTCATTTCTTAATTTTACTTGTCTTGACAATATTCTAGCTTAACGCATCATGATAGAGAGAATTAATGCTCTACCGAATTGCGAAACTATTTATCTCCCATTTGTGAGACGTTGCAACAACTTTTGGGCTCCAAAGATCTTAAAGATGTAAATTTTGATAAATATTTTACCTAGTTTCACAATACATTACTCATAAAGTGCTTACCGACAGCTATAGGGTAGGATTAGTTTTTATATAAAATGATTAGTAAATTGCAGCTTAGAATTCAATTTACCAAACACAGAGGTTTAGCCTACACTGGAGGATGGATCTTATTTTCTTTACAATCTGACAGAATGTTTTTTAATATTATTTTTCCGGTTCATTTCAAATCAGTACTTTCTGTAAACACATACCCGCCGGACTCGCAAATAGTTGTTTCCTGGAAATCACGCAAGGATCTCATGTTCTATTTAGTATTTAATACTTTTAAAGGAAGTATAACGTTTTGTTCACTGAGGTAGAAAAATCCTCAACTTTCAAAAAGCTTTTCTGTTGCAGCAATCGTATTTGACAGCCTCCATACACAGCTAAAGGCATAACTAAAACAAAACAAATGTTTAAAAAAATATGTTTTCATTACAATCATATCAAGTTATACAAATAGGAGACGGAGCTCACTTTTAGAAAAAATAAATTAGTAGATGTTGTTAGTTTTGAAAAAATAGAGAAGCCAAAATCTCATCTCATCAACGAACAGGAATTGACAACAGAGAACAGGGAAAATTTGACAACAATTGATATAGATATGATCTACTGTCCATTTCAGAATTAATGGCAGTTGCCCTGTGTTATTTGGCGACCCAGGTTAAATGGCCAAATACTCAAAATCGAACCATAAATTCCAAAAATGCTATGCCAACTAAATTTATATTTTCTACTTTTCAGTTCATTTTTTTATCATTTAAAACTTTACATTTTGTTAGCACCAAACAAACATTGCCATGTAACCTAGCGAGCAAATTTACTGCCTTTTTTTGAAATGAACAGTAATAAACTTTTGATTGAAATACTTTGTAAACTAACTACTGTCTGTTTCAATGAAATACGGAGTTCTTAATGTTAAATTGGCTATCTAGGCTTGTTGGATGATCACCATGAAAAAGGCAAATTTCGTAAAAATTGCCTGGGCAACCAAAATATGTTCTAGATTTTAAGTCCCCATCAAGGTATATAGAATAATATTTTTATAATGAAATTATAAAATTTAAAAAAAAATTTAAAATAATAAAATTTAGATAATTTTTTAGGTCCCCATGATGAGATTAAGACGAATTTATTATTATTATTTATTATTTATTTTTTTGCTCAATGACAAACAAACTCTGCCTGGTAACCATTGAAAAAAGTTACTCCGTATTTCATTGAAACGGACAGTAGCTACCTCTAGTTGACATTTGTAATAATTTTGTTTATCAATTAGTTAGTTTTGCAGATTGAAAAGTTTCTCCACATGGTTTATCATTGCTAGATAAAACTTGATTAATCAGCAAAATAACTATGAATCCGCAGGATTCTAAGTTAATACATGCCACATAGCGGTAGATTTCCGAAAGTTTTGCCTCATGTCTTGCCAATGAATCAACTCGGAGCCACTTTCTCTCGGCCCAATAATACATGATCCGATTAGCGCGTTACTTCCCATCAGATCATTCGACTGATCTAATACGCAAATCTGAAAATACAGAAAATTGCAAGTGTTACTTATGCTACAGTATATAGTCAACATCAGTAAGTAATCTTAGTAATAACTAACAACAGAACAAAACCACAATAATGCTCTCCCAGTTCTGTAGTGATATTTTCGTAACAAAGGAATACAATTATCATTTTGCCAATAACCGATCACAATAAAACACAGTAACTACTTTTAGTCCTAGCATAACTTATTATTACAAGCACTTCCTCAAATACTATTCTATATATCTTGCTACTAATTTATCAGAAAAAAATGAGACAAAAAAGTCTGCAATAATCGACATACAGAAAGTTATAGACCGCCATGAAAGTTACAAACAGGGTGCTTGAAATAGATTCGTCTGTCTATTGCAAGTCATCAAACGAATCACTGACTACATTTGCTTGTAATAAGTCTAATCTTTGCATAT
>Ga0210040_10007385_pt1 | contig 13320 bp, 10 predicted proteins | sample CryGeyCG12114_NA_FD_185462 | JGI IMG/M metagenome (GOLD analysis project Ga0210040, IMG submission 185462) | Groundwater microbial communities from aquifer - Crystal Geyser CG19_WC_8/21/14_NA (SPAdes) (version 2) | ecosystem: Environmental > Aquatic > Deep subsurface > Groundwater | place: USA... | reverse complement strand
GAATATTGTGTCTAGAATGGATTCGTATTTCATATTTTGCTTCTGTAATATGGCCTTCAATTCTGCAATTCGCTTCATAACTGCCAAATTAATAATAAATTATTATGAATGAATTTAAATATTAGTTTCACATTGAGCCCAAATTGAGCCCCCTTTTAAAATTTCCAAATATTTTGTGCGAGCATTGAAGTATTGCCAGACCTGGTAGAGAAGTTTGTTTTGATCACTATAGGGACCTTGATTAACACAATCATTAAAATTCATTCTTTTTTAGTTTTTATTTGAATGATCAGAATTCTAAATTGCGAATTTTAGATGATTCATGATTACTACTTTAATAAACACTCGACTTTGGTCACAAGATTTTATATTTATTTATGCTAAATATTTTTCATATAGTTACTTTTCAAGCTTTGTACAGCAAAATAACCGAATTTTCTAATTTTCTCTTATGTACTTTGGATGAAGAAACAAGAACCCGACAGTTAATCACGGAAAAAATCCTAGCTCTATAATATCTGATTCTAAAGAGTTATTTTTTTTACTTTTAAATTTAATGACTTGATTTTTATTTTTAGAATATCAGTACTTTATGCAAAATATTCAACGATAGCGACTGAAAAAATTTCCATATTATCGTCCTCGATATCGTCTCGTTTCGCATATCTTCAGAGATTTTGAAGATAATTGAATCTGTATGCAAAACAATAATTGCATTCTCAATTACTTCAGTGACAGCGAACATAATTGGATTGATTGACTAATTGGAAACTAGTGATGAGATAATGTTCACAATTGTGTAATTCCGAAAGAAACAGGTGAACAATCGTAATTGCTAGTTAAAGTTGAGCCACAGCTATGGAATCGCCAGTTTGATTAAAATTCGTGGTAATCAATAAGATTTAACAAGAAAAATACGAAAATAAATCATTTAAGCTTGAATTTTTACAAAAATACGACTATAATATAATCATATATTGTAATCAAGGGATTTAGATATTTTTTACCAACTATAAACTATCTAATACTAACTTTTGGTATTTTTTGTTTGTTTAATGAGTCTTATTTATTTTACAATGAATTTTCAATTCAGGATTGAAATTTTAGTTGTGGTGAAACGCTGGAGCTTCAAAGTTCTAGGGTTTTAAAAATGATTTTATCGGATGGCAAAGATTTGAGCTATATTGCGAAGCTAAAGCGATCACAAGAAATGCAATCGGACAATTCTAATTTTTGAAGTTTTTTGGTGTTTTTCAAAGCAAATCATCTGAAACACAAATTAATTCCTTACAATGCATATGGTATTGACTACGTACAAAAAAAATCTTCCGTTTATACACTATATAGAGTTAAAAAAGATGCACCTCACAACAGAAGCAATGTGATGGTCGCTCGCAGAAACTCGGACAATGTTGCCAGCATATTTTGAAAGCGAAAATACCACCAAAATGCACCGACTTTGAGAGATTTGGATGAACGGAATTTAAGCTTCCAATAGACATACCTTTCTAACTCACAAAGCCTAATTCCAGCCTTTAAAAACATTGCAGAGCGCTCATACGGGCCACTGGACAAGATATGCATGATCGCCCAGAGGACACAAGCTATGAGTGCCAATAATGTGATCAAAATATAAATGTAAAACGGGAGGACTGAGTAAAATCTGAAGCAAATGTACAACAGAAGAATAAATATGGGCCAAACAACCATGATGTAGTACAAACAAGAGAGCTGGATTAAATCCCATATGATCAGATTCAGGAGTTTCTGATATATGAATGTGGCCCAAATGCTAGGGAGCTTTTCAGATACAATTGAGTGTGGACGCTTTGCCTGGATGGATTCACATATAAAAAGCAAAAAGTGGTGAGTCAAATCACAGTATATGACAAAAGTCAAACATGCAGTGTAGGCATGGAGAAAGAGTAGAAACAAAGTGAAGAACAGAATGACGTGACATGTCCAATACTTCCAGTTACCAGACAAAAGCCAGTCCCCCTGTCCCAATGTGAATAGCAAAGTCTCAATAGTTGGGTCTTCTACCAAAAACGCGATCAACAGGCAAGGGCCTAGTCCACATACAAATATTAAGTCTCGTATCCAAATCGAAAGCGATGAGAGAAACATGTTGGATTTTGGAAACTTTTGCGGGTCTAAAACCGAAAAAGACGTTAGTACGGTCAAATATATTATTTCATTCTCATTCAGAATTATAAGTCTTCAACTGACTTTTCTTCAAATACAACAAAAAATTTTTTCGTTAAGAAGCCAGACAAAATATTTTGTTAGCACCTGTTTGTATCCGTCTGTGCAAAAAAATGTTGGCGTTGAGAACATGAATGGTAGTATCTCTTTGAAAAATAATTATCACGGAAGCAAAACTTCCTGTTATAGCTATGCCAAGGCAAAGTGCGAAAAATATATATTCAAAAGTGGTTTTTCTCGGCGACCTCAATAATTCAAAAATCATTAGCAGTATAACACTGATAGCTAATGTGGCCGCAATGTGGAAATTAAAAATTGTGGTTTTTTTGGCAGCTACAAACTTTTCTTTCCTGGGATCCCAACGTGTGTACCCGCATTTGCAAGCTGCGAATAGTTTGTGCATAAATATGCACTGTGTAGTCCACGAATTGGAATAGTGTTTTCTTACTGCTAGGATTACTTGATGGAATTTTTGTGTCGTCTTGATTTTTTGTCGTTTGAAGTAATCCATCATGTTATCCACTTGAGAAAATGAAAGTGAAGACTTATTGCAAGTCCTGATATATGTTTCTAAAGCATTTTTGGTATAATATATATTTTTTCTTCAATTTTAGAGATGCTAATCTTAAAGAAATTGCATCTATTAGTTTGTGCATTGTACTCAGTTATTGTTGATAAGTGAATTTGTTTGATCAGATTTTTACGTTGAATTTAATAAATAATTACTGTCTGAAATAAGTAATAATTTCGATTTCATTGCTATCAGGAGCCAATTTCCTGTCTCCATGCTTGCACTTTTCACTTTGCAACTTTTCAACTTCGCAGCTATTTCTGCAAAATATTTGTTGCATGACTTGCTTCTGCTGAGTTTGTTTTGAAAAGTGAAAAGTGCAAAGTGGTTGTCATGGATCTTGCAGCTTCTGTTGCATGTCTCTCAATTTTTGAAAAGTGAAAAGCAAATCACTTTCCACTTTGCAGGGTTTACTACAAATACACTATTCCGTGCATCAGGTTTTTTAAGTGATGATTTTAAAGGTAATACCCGAATCGGATAAAAATCAGATTTTTCGGTTTTTGACATTCAGAATCGTTTTCTGCGCTATTTAAAACATAGAAAATCATGTTTGCATCGGTTTTTCACTGAATGTCATTTTATTGTTCTCTGACTTTAATGACCTGTAGCGGGGGATTGAAACCGAATTTGGGAAATCTGATTGCAGATTCGGATTCAGCACAAAAAAATGAACATTTGGCGAATTTTTGAAAAAATTTCATTTGAATGTCATCTTTCTGTGTTATTGGTGCGGGGTCCTTTGAAAGTTTTCTAAAATAAGCCCACACAAATGCAAATATAATGTAAAGAGTTCTGTGGGCTCATTTAAGAAAGTTTCAAATTTGTTTGACCAGCAGAGTATTGCGCGACCTTGTAACAGAGATAGTCACTATAGGGACCTTGATCAGAATAGTCAAAAACATACTTGTTCTGTCCATTATCAAATGAAAAAACTAATAACTATATTGGTTTATCGTAAGACCTCAACAATTTATCAATAATGATTTTATTACTGGTTCTGGAAAAATTCTGTAAAAAGTTTCAATTACTGACTTCGAAACACATTTCATAAAATGTGATACGAATCATGTCTTTAGATTATAAGCTTAGCTAGAAAGTTTAAAAAGCAACATTATTAAAGAGTGTAGTGAAAACTTATTGCTTCCATCTAGATGCCACACAATTATTTGATTGGAATTGCTGACAAAAATGCTATATTATAGCTTTGAAGTTAGATTTTGCTCACATTACTACAGATTGGCAATCAAGCGCGCTTTTCAGGCTATGTTGAATATTTGAATTTTATAGTTATCAAAAATTTTCGGTTCAGGATGCTCATTTTCCCCAAATAATACTGCAGAAAATTAGTCATATTGAACCAACTGTTCAAAATCAAAATGTTCTCCATAAATCTAAAAATGAAAAAATTTCTACGTTTCTCCATAAGAGATATAGTCAATCTTTACTTACTCAGCTGATTCGAATGTGTAATTTGCTCTCAAAGTGCAAATGCACTTACATTAAATTCGATTCAAAACATGAGGAATTCCAGACATCCAACAAAAGCCACTTTTTCAACTTTTTTATCGGTACATTATTGTGTCATTTTCTTACCTTTGGGCTAATAAGGGAACTATTTATCAAACAAAAGAGTGTCTTTCAATACATTCTTTTTTTCATTCCGTTAGTCACTAGCATTGCCGGCGGCAGTGTTGGTGTATTTTGCATTTATGCGAGAAAGCTACTTATTGTAGGTCTCAACTGGATTACTCCTGTTTTGAATTACATGGACGCAAGTATGTAAATCCAATATCTAGCAGAGCAAATAGAAGGAAATAATTCATTGTATTGGTCTCTTTTTTTTTGCCTACTAATTCTATCCTGTTTTTGATTTTTATAGATACTCACCTGTTTAAACAAGATGTGTATGTTCCAAGCTTTATTAATTTCGTCTTTCATTTCATCATTATCATTGGAATGGGACCACTTGCGCTGAACATTTATTTTATCAATGACCCAAGAATAGATATCATGATCCAAGAGTTTAAAAATCTTGGCCAATGGCACTTGTCAGCCCCGGACTTCAAACAACTACCTTTAAGAATGACTGTTCATCTCAGTCTATTGCTCATGTTTTTACACTCATACACCACTGTCCTTATACTTATAGTATACTGCGATGTTTCAATTCGGCTGATCAAATTCGTACACACCACCATCATTCATTTGGGTAGTTCGAAGGTTACAAACAAACGGATTGTAAACGACATGCTAACAAATGTCAGTCAAATGTACACAGAGCAGAAGATTCTTAATCTTGTCGAATGGGACATGCTGCAAATATTTTCTCTTGTTTATATAACTATAATTCTCCCTTATCTTATTGTCTGGGTTTATATTTGCATCAGATATTCTCGGCTCATCCTCTGGTTCTTGTATTTGCCAATTTTGCTGACCACAAGTATTGTTGCCATGTGTGTGATTTTCATCCATGTCTACGCTAGTGGTTTGTATGAGCATTCTTATAGATTGTTGAACAGCTTTCAGAAAAACATTATTCCTTTCAACACTTGTGATCCTTACTGGAGGAAAAAATTTCGCTCATTCAGAAATATCAAAGTGGGTGTTTTTTGGTGGAAGTTTTCCTATGCAAATTTGCTGCCAATGTGCTCCTATGTTCTCACTGTCATAATTAATCTGCTGTTGTTGTAAACGAAAAGGGTGTGCTTAAATTTTAGGGTTTTTTACGCTGGGGTATTGTCGAAGTTGTATAAAAATCTCTTTTGTAATTGTCAAAAAAAATAGAGACTTATGATGGGCTAGTCAACAAGACCCGGAGAAGGTTGGTTTGTTGACAATGTGTGCATTTTTCAAAGAACGCACCTTTACTTGCATTTATCGGTTTTTGTTGGTTTTTGAAATTAATATCTCTCTATGAATCTTTGATGTTTGTGCGCAATAAATTAATTTTGGAGCAATTTTAGTAAGTTTTTTCATTCTTATTGCATTTTTCAACCTGATGTGTTCTCTCTACTGTCAATAATTTACCCCTGTATTGTTTTTTATGCATAAGTTATGAAGTTCTGTAAAGTCTCTAAAAAGCTTGACAAGAACCTAAGAGTTGTTATCCCTATAAACATTAAAATTAAAATCTTGTTTTATGTGGCTTGTCACATTATATTGATTATGATAGTTGCTAGAAAACTCTAAAAGTCAGGCCCGCTGGCTTTAAGCCAGACTCACTTTTACGAGCAAAATTTTTAGAAAGTTTAGAATTTCCTAAGTACCTTACGTATGCAAGTTGATGGTACTAAATTTTTTTACCACAGATACGGAGCATGGTTGTGTCATGGAAAACACTGCAAATATCATCTCGTTCGCACGCATTTAACTCATATCACACGCAATTGTTAATGTTAACAAATGATATCGACTAACAAAAAGGAAAGCGAAAAGAAATCATGCAAAGACCTGAGCCCAGATTTGGTAGCGTATACTGTGTCCACGTTTCATAAAAAATGTATTGTCAACTGTAATTTTCTATTTTCACGTCTGACCGAACAACTCACCGAAGATAATAATTTTAAAAAATTAAAATAATTTTAATTTTAAAAAACACTTGATAAATTTAATAAATCTTTGATTTAAAGGTGCATTTAGATTGTAAGCATTTTTGAGTAACAGGAAATCGAAAAATCCAATGAATACTTGAATTTGTCGAATGTGGTCGGACTCTTACTTGCTATGTATGTTTGTTTATTTTTCTGCTCTAATTTTACATTTCGGTACCCAATTTTGCATCAAGAATAAAACAGCAGCACTAATTGTGAATGTCATTGACTTTTTGTTTAATATTGACAAGGAATTAGGCACAAATAAATCGTTGAAAATATGTATGAATTCCTCTAGACATTTAAAATCAGAATAGCTGCCTAATAGAGCCACCTTGCGAAAACGATGTTTCTATGACAACTCCACAACTCCTAAGGCAAAACTCAAAACGATTTTTATTAAAATGACAGTGAGTGGTAAAATGAATTTCTTCTTACAATAACAGTGAATTAATCGTTATTGTAAGCAAGTATGAAATCATTGGCAGTGGATTGACATTGGAAAAAAACCACCAGAAAGCACCAACTCATTTTTTTCTGAAAACCGTCCAGTAGTGTTCAGGACTGCTCATGCAAGCAACTAGCGTACATGTGGATGACTATCGCACATTGGGCGAGAATGCATGTGGTCAGCACACTTGTAATATAAAGAGACCAGATAGTAAGCTCAGAACATCAGATACAAATAAAAACACACATTATAATAGGATAAAGTATAGTTATATGACAAAGAGAAAACAGTTGCAACATGTCCCAGACAGATGGATTCAAATCTTTTGCTCAGTGTACATTTTACAGACTTTCGTCAGGATGCCATTTACAATTTGTTTGTTTGTAATCTGCGAAGCTCCAATTTGCAGAATAATGGTGTTTATAGATTGCAATGCTCTGTGGGAAGAATCACATTAAACGGTGACCATAAGGACACACGTGTAAACATGACGAAACATAAGAACTATAATGAAGTGAATTATAGAATATAATAGAATTTTATTTTTATGCAGAACACACATTTGCATCACATTTGAAAGAAAGCCAATCACTGTATCCTATTAAAAATAGGCCATTACACAGGACTTCGTGATTATTGATTAGTTATCATGAGTGAAAAAAAAGAGTGCAGTACAGTTACATGCGCAAATTATGTATAAAAAAATCATTGATATATAGTAAAAATGAATAAACATTGATAAAAAATATTAAGCACATTCATGACATTGTTTGTTCAGCAAGTAAATTTTCAATTGTTTGTGAAAAATTGGAAACAGGTCTTTTTTTTAACTCCAATGGCAATTCGTTCCATAAATTGATGGATCTATGTAAAAAAAGTCGAGGAGCCAAAGTTTGAGTTGCTTTTAAATGGTGCTTTCAATCTTTCAGTATCAACAGATCTTGTATTATAATTATGAGAACACACCAGAACATCATAAGAGTCAAAATACTCAACTGACCAATATTTACACAATTTAAACATTATGCACAAAGTTTTATAATCACAAAGATAGGATGGAAAAAATCACTCCAGATCTTCTGAAATGATTTTAGCCACCCTATTAAATTTTTTCTTAAAAAAAAAATTATGATCCGAAAAGGTAGTTGGTCGTAATCTGGGGTCTATCAACAAACAAGGGCCCACTGCCATGATATTGATGACCTGTGAAACTATTGTCATGAAACTAACAACAAGCACATTTTGCTTGAAAAGGTGATTATCTAGAAATAAAAACAAAAAGCATCGCTATTAATAGAAGTGAAACAGATAAGGAGCGTTAAACTAAAAAAAATATTAACGATTACATACACTTGCTTGTGTCCGTGTATTTTGAAAGAAGAGCAATCCAGTTAAGAAATAAAATTTCCCGCTTTCTAAAACAAATGGAAAATATACCTACCACTCCACAGCAAATACTTATACTTATTCTGAAAGAAAACAGAATGTATACCTTGTCCGCAAAAAGGAGGTAAATTTTATCCTATCCTTCTACACAAATTTATCACACACAGGACAGGAAAAATTTACCTCCTTTTTCCGGATGGTCTATATTGAATAATACTTTTTTTTCGACCAAAAGTTTCCATATAAACACCAAAAAGTACTCATTACACAATATAGTGTCAACGTTAACACAGAAGCTCAAGAAGTGGTTCTTTTTGGCTGACAGGAATTTGCCACTTTTCACATCATGTGGAATTAAGAAGCATTTACAGGTCGTGAAAAAATGTAACTTCTGTATTAACTGGATAAGGATGGAAGACAATATTTCTTTTTGAGGAAAGTTGATAAATTTTGAGTATGTAGGGCCAAATTTGGCAGCATCAGTGTTTTCAGTAAACTTTATCATGGAAAAATTCTGATTTTGACTCGGAGAAGCAAAATAAAAGGGTTTAAAGGATGTGGATTGTATTCACAAATCTTGAATGAAAGTCCATGCATTTCAAAAAAATTATTGACTACTTACTTCAGGTTACCATCGAACTAGTAACATCTGATATAAGAAATTGGAGTTTGTTAATAGCATGACATTTTATCCCCAAGCTTTCGAGCTTCTATAGTACTTTTTATCAAATACACTCTTAAAAACACATGTAATTTAGGCTAGCAATACGTAATATAGTTCGGATATATATGACATGATCTGATAATTGAATAGTCTGTCATATCAGTAGTTGCCAAATAGTAAGCATTTGTAAAAATTATTGGAAGAAAATCAATGAGGGCCGGACCGAACAGTTCGTAGTTGTGTATGTTTGTACTTTTCGCATTTGAATGGACCAAGTAGGAGCCTTGTATCAAAAATACTTACAAGTACGCATGTGCACCGCACAGTTGCCGTGTGGCATCGAAGTACTGAATGAACATTTAGCATTACGTTTTTGGCCCATCAAATAAATTCCACTAACTTACATAAGTACGAACTTACCCGCCGTTCACACGAATTCGCGTACTTTCGTAGATTTTTACGCGCGTGCTTCCACCATAAAATCACAGCAGACTACTCGACTCTACGTACTGATCTGATTGGCTTGGAGAAGAAGGCTCGTCCAAATGTGCCAAACTACACGACATCGTGCGAGCCCCTCATGTGTATGTAATATGGAGTTGTAGCACATTGCTCCTAATTCCCTTCGTTAGTGTTCAATCAATGACACCGCAGCCCGGCACATTCACACGCATCCAATGCATACCAAACAGGGGGGCAAAAAACTAACTCGACGTAACAGACTAAAAGTGAACGATTCTGCCTAAGGGTGGCATCGGATCGGATCATATCGGATCATATCGGATCGGATTCGGATCGGATCGGATCAAGCTTTTTCATCCGATAGCCTCTATCGGATCGGATCGGATTGAAGGTGATCCGATCCGAAATCCGATAATTTCTATCGGATCGGATCGGATTTGGGGTGATCCGATCCGATGATCCGATAGAATCCGGTAGATAGAACAATGTTAAAACGAGTAACCATGCGATACTTTGTGTAGAGCTTTCTTCTATATTGCATTGCACAGCTTAAGCGACACATGCATGAATTCATGAAGTCAATAAAACTTAAACACGGCAATATGCGTATTAAAGTATGTTGCACTATTTATTGCACTTGCACATTGACATTGTACCATTTTGAATCAAAAGTGGGACTTTCAAAGAGTATGCTGCTTATCCATTTAATATTAGAAGATTTCAAAAATTTGCCAAATTAAAATATAATATAATGAAACAGAACTGTGGTGCCATTGTTGTATTTATAAAATGGCAAGTTTAAGTGAAATTGAAAATAGTAGTCAAAGTCAAAATCAAGACGAAGAAGTTTTAGCGGACAAACCTAGAATGCGCACGCATTTTTTCTTCCATTCTCAAATATTGTTTGCCTATCGGGTTGTTATCGGATCGGATCGGATTTGAGGTGATCCGATCCGATCTGTTGCCACCATGACTGTGTTAAACCTGCCTGCTAAACTATCAGTCAGTCAGTACTTATTGCATACAAAAGTCTCATACTACGGATCCACCCACGTGATAATGATTAAACAGGCAACCTACTTGATTATTGCCTGATATTTCGAATATTGAGAAAATCGAAAAACGATTTTTCATATCATGTGTCGGAATATGCACTATAATTTCTCTCAGAAAATTTGCAACATTTTTTCTAAATGTATGGCAGAACGTTTTACCTGGCCCTTATCATCCAAAAATAATTAGTACTATCTTCTCAAGCAATTTGAAAAGCGAACTGATTAGCATCCAACTATGATTGCATGAGACAACATCTAAATTATACCATAAGTGGATTAAAGGGCTAAATATCTTTGAAAAAATGTATTGTTAGTTTCGCGAAAACTGTCAGCTAGTATATACGTAGGCATGACTTTTGCTTTTCTCATCTGACATCATGTTAGAACTTGGAAGAGTAAAAAATAAATTTGTATTGGTTTTAAAAAGAAGATATTTAAAATCAAGTGTACAACAATGTATAATAATTCAAAATATGCTTACAGCGTGCAAGCTGGCCTACGTACAATATGATAAAGCAGAAAACCGATTTGTTCTGGCAAAAAGGACACATTTATTCAACCTTGTTACTGCCATCATTTTGGTTGCAAGTCTGAAATGGATGATGATTTTTGAACTTATATATTCAGCGAAGAAAACGGATTTTGAGTACGCTTTGTTTGGCCTTTCAATAGTTTGGGGATTCACGGGCCTTATAGTCTGCGGAGCAATGATTTTTCATCGAGATACTATAATTTGGTTTCTAAACTGGTACATCCCGTTGGAACAAGCTTTAAAAAAAGGTACGCATTTGTTTTTCAGATTACCAGAATCAACAATTTACCTTTCTGGAAAATATATCCGTCTTTTTCGAAGTTACTTTGATTGAACAAAAATTCATTCACTCAAATGATTGCATTTGTTGAAATACTATGGTTAGTTGTGCTTATGATGATTTTTTTACTGTTTGAAACAGTCACGGCAAAACAATTTCAATCAACACTTCCAAAACCTTAATTTGACAATTTTATTTGTTGATTTTCCTAGAGATTTTAAAAGTTTGATAAATTGTAGACATAAAATCAAAAAAGTGAAAAAATTATGATTTCCTGCTCGTACGTTGTGCGGTAGGATGAATGGCAAAGAATCATTAATTTGCAACTTCAATATACAAAAAATTTACATTATTTACAGAAAAAATTTGATTTTTTACATTGTACTTAGAATGCTACAGTTAAAATAATGAAATTGTAGAAGATCATTAAAAATTTAGATAAAACAATCAAATGACAAGTTTTGTGCTCTAAAAGTCGCTTTCATTTCAAGAGTGCCCTGCTTTTAGTTTGTGGTCCGTCTTTTTAGATTTCAGGATGCCAAAAAGCAACACTTTTACGAAAATTTTCCTCAATCTAATGAAAGACATCAATCTGTCAATATCACTGGCAAGTTTGGTGCTTGTTTTCTTCGGTGGACATCCAGCAGTCGAGACGTTATTTTCAACATTTAAAAGCCAAAAATGGCAATTAGACAAGGACTGGAAATATTTTGCTGCTCAAGCTGTCGTCATCACAATGTACCCGCTGCTTTTTCTCCATGCTTATGAAGGTTTACTTATCATCGCAACCTACTGGGATCTGACTGACAGGATGCTAAAATTCAGCTGTGAAGTTCTTCAACATGTCCAAACTCCATTGATACGAAAAATAAAGAATTTGAAAAACATTCGAGAGATCCAAACTATTAACACAGAAATGTCGCACATTTGTCGAACGTTCGCTCACACAAAAATCGTCAATAGGATGATGAAAGAAATTATCGAAACTTTCGTAGGTATCTTCATCATCATCGTTCTACCCTTCTTGATGATTCTAGTTTATGTCACTCTTCGGTTGGGCTCGCGATTAAATTCGTCAATTACCATGAGCGCTTTCGTCCTGCTGTTGATTTGGTGCTACATGTCGGCCAATATTTACATTTGCGCTAGTTCTCTTTATGACCAGTCTAATCGGTTCATACAAATAGGACGGAAAAAAAGTCATTTCTTCAAAGCTGCGCTCCCTTATTGGGAACTCAAATTCTGCTCATTCTTTCCAATTAAAGTGGAGGCTTGTGGCTGTTTTTTTTCAAATGCTCATTTACTACCTGCATTTTCTCAGTTTGCCCATAAATCTTGCAAATTGTTATTGCTTTAAATGATTATAGTTGCATATCTTACTGTTTGAAGAATTTAATCATTTCGCAGCTTTTGACAACGATTGCTAATTCTTTTATGATTCAAAATTTAGTGGGATCTATGACATTCTGCCTTGGACGGTCGTCTATAGAGTGATCGCAGAATTGCATATGATTTTCCACGAAAATACTAAATCTCCTTTTTTTCAAGCTTATTATTAGAATTCAATAGTTATAAGTAGATCTAATCTAATTTAGCGTTTTTGGTTACCAAAATATTAAAATTACTGAGAGAGAATCGATATGCGGTTATGAAATAAATACACGGTTAGTTGTATAATGAATTGAATTTAATAACTTCAGTGAGAGAAAAACGATTGGTACATAACAAAAGACATAAAATGAACAAAATGATGGATAGAATTACTTTACACAAAGTATTCTCGGTAATTGTTCTCGGGGGCCTCGGAAAGATCCCTTTTATACCTATGCATGACGCCACATTACTCATAAGTCATGCAAGAAAGTATTGCGCATTAAACATCTAAATTTGTGGTCAAGGCACTGACCTAAGGGATAAACGCCCTTCTAAGGGTACAAAGGCTAACTACTACAATTGAACTATTCACTACACAAATGAGTCATTTACATGCATGACAATTCTAGAAATAAGAATACAAGAATAACTTGAATGATAACGAGTCAGGATTATAATTCTCACACCCTCCTTTAGTCCTGAATTATTATTTGCCTGAATCATTCTTTTCAGCCAAATCTTCTTTTT
>Ga0210040_10007384_pt1 | contig 13321 bp, 2 predicted proteins | sample CryGeyCG12114_NA_FD_185462 | JGI IMG/M metagenome (GOLD analysis project Ga0210040, IMG submission 185462) | Groundwater microbial communities from aquifer - Crystal Geyser CG19_WC_8/21/14_NA (SPAdes) (version 2) | ecosystem: Environmental > Aquatic > Deep subsurface > Groundwater | place: USA... | reverse complement strand
AATCTTGAGAAGGAGAGAGAAGAAACGGAGAGGGTCAGACGAGAGGGCAAAGAGCAGATTGAGAAGAGGAAGGAGATGATCAAGGAGAAGAAGAGGGCCATACAGGAAAAGAGAAGCAAGGGACAGGCGGATAAGTTTCTGGATGAGCTAGGGGCGGAGATGTTCACGAAGGTGGAGGGAAGTGATAAAGGGGAGGAGACCACGAAGGACAATGTTGGCGATGAGCAGAAGGACGAGGAAGCGTAAGATGTCCTCGTTCGGTGTTTCCACATTTCTCGCGTATGATACCCAGAACACATTTCAACCATTTCATCTTTCGTCCACTTTTGTCATCTCATATTAGACTTTCAGTGGGTATAAAACCTCTTCGCACTCTCCTTTCCTACATCTCTCATGCCTTGCTCATCTTCTCTGAGCTTCAAAATGGTGACGCCACCGAGCAATGGTTGAGGCTTTCGCTCCTTCTAAAATCGAAAACTTGCCTACCATGTGTCTCTTTTTCTCCCTCGACTCTTCCTAACCGCACAGACAGCATCTCATGACCGGAAGGCTCTTCTAGCCTAAATCTCAGCTCACACTACGCTTATCGTTCGAAACAACACCCTATTACGCGCATGAGCTGGCGGCTGGGAGTAATCTCCAACATGGACCGTATATGGCTTTTCTTCAGATCCCTAGCTGGTATCTACAATCAAAAGTGGAATGCCGGCAGACTGGTGTGCCGGTTCTTCCGGTTTTCGAAAAAGCTGCCGGTAGACTCGATGAAGCGTGAATGACTACGCCGCTTAATGCTTACGCGGCCTTGTGACGCACTCCAAACATCTGACAAAGAATACGGATGACGGTTAGCTAGTGTGTAGATATTCAAACATGTCCGTTAGGGGATCATCGCCAGCGATTTCAAAGTCAGAACATGTCGACTGCGCGCCGGATGTGCGTTGCGCTCTTCGTCTCACGCACCCACGACATTGCACATTTCCGATGTCGGCTTTCGTCAGCAGTGAGTACGCCATCTCTGCTACCAGAAAATATATTCAACGTCCACACTAGTGTATGCTTCCGCTCCTTGCCCAAGAGTATAAAGCTTCTACTCGCCTTCAGTTCTTCTCCTTCTCATCAACACTCTGTTCAACTTCTACACAAAAAGATGTCAGTATCCCTTTATGTGTGGCTTTCTGCCTTTTCAGAAAATTCGGATTTGGGGACTACATGGCTTTTGTGCGCGATCAAACAGCAAGGGTTACGTACCATGGAGGATCGAAAAGCGTCAACTTTCGTGCTCATGTGGCGTCCTATGATCGAGAGTCTTTTAAAAGATTGCGACAAGCATGTTGCATGAGCACCTGAGATCTTGGCCTTGTTAGCACGGTGCATCTTGCGAGTGGAACAATTGGAAAATATGTGTTAGCACTGTAGCTGCTCGGCGCTTGAAGTATAAAGCTACGGGGGATCAGACTTATTAATAATTAAGTTAACTAATTTAAATTAATTAATTTACTCTACTTTTAAGAAGTCTTAGTAATTTAATTAAGCTTAAATCTTATTTATAAATTCTTTAAATTAATTTAATTCTAAAAGTTAGATTTAATTAATTTAATTAGTAGAATTAGTATTTATATTTATATAAAGTATAAAGTAAGAGTAAGTATTAAGTATAAAGTTTAGTATTAAGAAGGTAATTATATACTTAAACTACTAGTACTATATAAAATTACTAATACTACTTTATATATTATTATTATAAAGTTAATTAATAGCTTTTAGTAAGCTCTATTATATTATTAAAAAATATTTTAAAAAAGTTATAGTTTAAGTAAGTTATTACTTTATAGAAGTATCTAGTATATTATACTATTTATAGCTACTACTACTTTCTCTTTACTTTTTATCTCTTCTCTCTACTTCTTCTCTTTACTTTTTCTCTTTACTTCTTATCTCTTCTCTTTACTTCTTATTTTTTTTCTTTACTTTTTATCTTAGCTATATATCTTATATATTACTACTAAGTCTTTATTACTAATAGCTTTAATAAACTCTTTTATTACTACTTTATTTAGTAGCTTAAAACTATTTACTTACTAGCTTTTAATATACTATAAAATAGTAAGTAACTATAATCTAATACTATAATATTAAAGCTCTAGTAGATTACTAAGCTAGCTAAATAAATACTTATACTTATAGCTACTAGTAAAGATAGCTAGTATATTAATTATAAGCTTTAATAGCTCTAGATACTTTAAGTATAAAGTAAGCTAATAAGTAATTAAGTTACTATTTTTTTTATTAAACTATAGAGTTATTTAAAGAAGTTTAAAGTATTACTAATACTTTAGTTAGTTTTATAAAGCTATTTTATTACTACTATTATAGCTAAGCTTTATATTAATAAGTATAGTAATAAAGTTATATAAGCTATTAGAGTATAGAACTAGCTATTATAGTATAAGTACTAGTAGTAGCTTATACTATACCTAAAGCTATTATAATATAGCTTTATTTACTATTATTTATTTAAGCTTATTATACTAGCTATTTATATAGTAGTTTTTATAGTATAAGTAGAGATAATATAAAGTATAGTATATAAGTAAGTTATTTAGTATACTATAGTACTTATTAAGTTTATTTTATACTATATATAAGTTAATTAATAAATAGTTTTTAGGCGTACTTATAGTATTAAAGTTAATAGCTTTATATACCTTTATAATAGACTTATATACCTTTAGTATAGCTTTAAACTATAAAATAATTTTATATAAAACTCTAAATTTACTAAACTTACTATAACTTTTTAAGCTCTTATACGCCTTCTTTAAAGATTATAGTATATTAATATAGTTTATAATAACTACTTAATTAGTAGCTAATAGTTTACTAAATTTTATTTAATTTAGTACTTTTAGCTACTTATTATACTTACTATAAATATATATATCTTTATAATCTTACTACTTAATATAGTTATTTATATATATATTAATAGCGTTTTTAAGCTTAACTATATATATAAAAGTATTATAGTAACTATTTTATCTAGTAATAATAAGCTAAATAAGCTTTAAGTAAGTAGTTAATAAAGTATATAAAAGAGCGTTTACTACTTACTATATAGTAGTAAAGAAGTTATACTATTAAAATATTTAAATATAATTAATAATATTAATTAGTATACTTAATAGCTTCTTTTTCTACTACTTTTAAAAAAACTATACTTTTACTTTAAACTTATTTTTACTATTATTATAAGCGTTATTATTAAAACTAAATATAATTATCTACTTAATAAAGTTAAGCGTATAAAGTATATAATAAAAGTAGTTATAATTTAAGTTAAATATAAGCTCTATTATAATATACTTAATAGTAATATTATTAGTAGTAGTATTATTTAAGATTAAGTAGCTAATATTCTCTTTTATAATATAAAAAGTCTCTAATATTATATAAATAACTTTAACTATCTTCTTACTTATATAAGCGCTTATAAGCTATAGTAAAGTAATAAGAAAGTTTCTAAGAGTACTATTAGTATTAGTAAAGTAAGCTATAATACTAAAAAAGCTATATTTACTACTTTTTATTATCTACTTATTAAAACTTATATAGATCTTACTAATTACTTTTAATAAAGTATAAGAAATTTATAGCTTTATAAACTAATATAACTATATAATATAGCTAGAAATACTATTATAACTTACCTATAATATATTTATTTACTCCTATAAGGATAGGACCTAATATATTTTATATAACGTTATAATACTTAGTATAGTAATTACTACTATATATAGAAGTGTACTTTTCTTAATTATAGCCTAAAGCCTTAACTTTAATAATAATAACTCTTAATAATAACGCGTCTACTTTAGTAACCTAATATTTAGTATACTACTATAGTTAATCTAGTTTCTATTAACTAATAAGTAGTCTCTTACGCGCTATTAACTAATATATAGTTACTTTTCTACCTTTTATTCTATAATCTCTCTTTACTATAAACCTCTACCTTACTATAAAATATTTACCTACTACTATCTTACTCTAAATTATCTACCTTACTATCTACTATCTAGTACTATTATATATAGTTCTACTTAAAATAATAAGTTTAGAGTAGCTTCCTTTAGCTAGTATATCTAGTTCTAATAGTAAGAGTCTTTTAAGATATTAGATAAGAACTAGTTTTAATTAATAGTTAGGATCTAGTAGTTTAATAAGGCTCTTATAAGATAGTTAAAGTAAAAAAGCTAGGCTTCTATAAAGATAATATCTATTAGGAGACGCTTAGATAATAGAGTAATTAAGATACCTAGCTAGTAAAGCTTAACTTAGCTAATATTAGTATTAGTATTAATATTTTTAGCCTTAAATCTCTAGCTCTAGCTATTATAGTTATCTTTTATAATATAGTAGATATTAATAAGACTATACTTATAATTAAGGCTATTTATAGAAACTACTACCTTTTATTCTAACTAGCTTACTAGTATAAGCTAGCTAAGAATAAGCTACTACGCGTCTTAGAGGACTATATACTAGATAAGCTTATTAGTAATATTCTAGTTAATAGAGGCTATAGAAAGTATTATAAAGATAGTAGAAGAAGAAGAAGATTTTTTAAGTAGTACTTTATATAACTTATACTACTTAAGTAACTTTATACTTTACTATAGCTTTACTATAGCTATAGTTTACTTTATTTTACTAACTCTAAAGTAGTATTATAGCTACTAACTAGCTTATTTATAACTAAAGTTTAGAGCTTATTATCTTCTACTCTTAGTAAATATAACCTAAACGCGTACTTATATATAGAGAGCTACTACCTTATATAGGAGATTAATAACTTACGCTATCCTAAATTAAATACGTATATAGCTAGCGCCTATTAAAATAACTTTAGAAGTGCTTATATCTATTATAGAAGTTATTATTATTAAAAGAGTAATAGCTTTATATATTATTAAGATTATAAAGTATACTAAGCTTATAACTACTACTTTTTACCTATAGCTTATAATACTAATTATATTACCCTTACTATATTAATACTATAAATAAAGTATAAAGATATTATACTTATACTATAACTTCTATACTAACTACTCTACTATATTATATAGCTTTACTTTATACTACTATATTTATATATAAAAAATAATAATATATTTATAGCCTCTAGATTTATATATATAATTATCTCCTTAAATATAAGTATTTTAAACTTACGTAATAGGTAGTTATTATCTATAAGCTAGTATACTACTATATACTAGAAGCCTTAAATATTAAAATTACCTATACTATTAGTAAGCTCCTATAATATACTAGTCTTACTCTATATTAAAAACTAAATAGATAACTACTTAGAGGTATACTTAAGTATTATAATAAAGCCTTTAGTATTATACTTATAGCCTATCTTATTAATACTTATATACTTAATTATAGATAAGGTTAAATACGTTATCTTAAGTATTAGGGACTTATAGCTATTATAGCTAGTATAATACTACTAGTATATAAAAAAGGTCTTCTTAAGATCTATAAGTAGATAGATATAGTACTTATAGTTATATACTTAACTCTTCTTATTCTTAAGTATTTATATAGGCTTATAGTATCTCTCTAAATAGTACTAGTTAATACTCTTAAAGTTATCTACTATATAAGTATCTACTTTTACTAGTTCTTCTATAGGCCTATCTATAGTAGCTTTAGTAGCTACTTCTAAGCCTTTTATAAGTATAATAATTATATCTTTAGAGATAAGCTTAAGTAGCTATAACTTAAAAGGATACTTATTAGTAGCCTAACTAGTAGTAATTTATAGAGCTCTATAAGAGGACGTTTATATAAGTAGTAGAGGTTAGGTATAAAGTAGTAAGAGTAGTAATTAGGTTTAAAAGAGTTAAGATAAGTAACTCTAGATATATTTACTAAAGCTACTCTTATATATAGATAGATATTTTAGAGCTATAGTAAAGTATTATATTAACTAAAGCGTTATAGAAGATATAAAATAGTAATATTAAGTATATTATATATAGCTTAATAATAGAGTAAAAGTTAGTAGAAGTTCTACTATTATAGTAGCTATTATAGCTTTCCTAATTAGGTTACTTTGTTATACTTTAATATATTACCTCTTATACCTTATACCTCTACCTACTTTAACTCTATATTTCTATACTAGCTTATACTTTATATACTTTAAAAGTACTATATATATATATAATATAATTAACTAATAATACTTTATATACTACGCCTTAAAGCCTTATATATAAGCTACTAATAATACCTTATATACTACGCCTTAAAGCCTTATATATAAGCTACTAATAATACCTTATATGCCTTAAAGCCTTATATATAGGCTACTAATAATACTTTATATACTTTAAAGCCTTATATATAATACTTTATACACCTTAAAGCCTTATATATAATACTTTATAACTTAAAGTCTCTTAAATAATTACTATTAGTAATTAGTTTAATAGGCCCTAGTCTAGTATTCTTACTCTAATTAAGAGATTCTTAAAGCTAAAGCTAAGTTACTCTAAATATTAGGTATACCTTCTTTACTTACTAACTCTTATTAAATAATTAGATAAACTTTATATTAAGCTAGCTAAGAAGAGTAGTAGATATTAACTAAAGCCTTATCTATATAAAACTACTAGTAAATAGTTACTTTAAGTCTCTTTATTATTATAGACTAGCTTTAGAAGTACTATAATAAGTATTAATAATAGATTATATCTCTTAAGAAGAGAGAGAGAGAAAGAAGTAAGTATAAGTAGAGGATACACTATATACTAAGGTATAAGCACTAGCCTAAGCCTATAATATACCTCTATCTATACTCTTTTAGTTTATCCCTCCTTTAGGTATAAAATCTATACTATACTATTTTAATTACTAGTATTATATAGGAGGCATATATATTATTATAGAATAGCTACTATTATAGTATTAGCGTATTAGAGCTTAGCTTATTTATAGTATTAGTATATTAGAGCTTAGTTTATTTAACTTATAGGCGTAGTAATTTTACTTAGTAATTAGTATATATATATAGTACTTTTATATTACTAGTACTAGATTATCCTCTACTTCTTTATCTATACTTTCTAAATTATATACTACTTCTATTTTATACTTACTACTTTACTAATAAGTACTTATACTTCTTTTATACTACGTATATATATATAACTTCTTAATTACTACTATAGATTAAACTATTTATAACTAGAAGTACTAAGAGTTTACTAGTATCTAGTTAGGTATTAGTAGTAGTAATAACCTAGGTAATAACCTTTCTAATTATCTAAATAGTAAGAGTAAGCTACTAAGATATAATAAACTAGTAGGTATATTACTATATATACGTAATATATACTAATTATAAACTATAGCTTTTTATTCTATATAAGAAGTTAAAGAAAGCTAAGTATATTAAGTAGTTTATTACTAAAGGTAACTCTAATAAGTTAAATAAAGTTCTTAAGTACTATAGTTATATCTTTTACTTAATATATATTACTTAGTTAAAGCTATTTAGTTTTACTAACTATATCTTAGGCCTAAGTAAAAATTACTAGTACTACTATAATAGCTATAAATAGTATAATATAGACTTAGATCTTTTTACGTTATATATACTACTATACTATACTTTTACTTAATAGCTAAACTTTACTAATTAAGTATATACTTATAGTAATACTTATATAATAGACTATAGTACTTATAGTAAGTAGCGTAATAAGCGCTATACTAAGAAGTACTTTAAGTTTACTTTATAGTTCTATAAGCTATACTAGGACTTTAAAGCTATATATAAAGCTACTAAGTATTAAAACTATACTTTTTATATTATAAGTAATTAGATTACTTATATATATAGTTCTAGTACTACTCTTTTTACTACCTCTTTACTATTAAATAGTATTAAAGTATTATCTTTAATATTTATATAAAATATACCTTTACGCTATAGTAGCTACTATAATAATAATACTATATAGGCTATTTAGAACTTTATAATAGTAATATAGATAGTAGTTTAGTATATTATATATTACCTAGATAAGAACTTATACGTAATTAATAAAACTAACTAAAGAGTAGTAAATAATTAAGACTAGATTATAGTAAGTAAGGTATAATTATAGTAGAGTAGTATAGCTATATAATTAACTTTATAGTAGAATACTTTTACTTAGCTTAGTTATTAGATTAAAAAAGTACTATCTTATAAGGACTAGATCTAAGTATAAGAACTAGATCTAACTCTACTAAGTCCTCGTAAAAGAGTAGTAATAAGTAACTTACTAGTTACTAAGTTAGATACTATATATATACCTTATACGTTTCCCTCTCTCTTCTAGATTTAGCTCTAAATCTAAAGAGTAAGTAGGTAGTATATATAGTAGCTCTAAAGTAAGCTCCTTTCTTCTAATTAGGTACTAATAGCTAATACCTACTACCTTATATAGCTAAAAGATGTAAAGTCTAGAAAGTGCTTAGGCTTTTACTATTAGAAAAGAGTATAGAGAGAGATTTAAACTCTAGACCTCTAAATTCACTCTCTTTCCTAATAGGGGTTAAGTTACTTAAGTGTAAGAACTAGATCTAACTCTACTAAGTCCTCGTAAAAGAGTAGTAATAAGTAACTTACTAGTTACTAAGTTAGATACTATATATATACCTTATATATCTATACTAAGTCTATACTATATTACCTTACGTTCTTAAGTTAACTATACTCTTTTACTAATTTATTTATAGCTTATATCTTCTTATTATAGTACTTTATACTTATTTACTACTATATTATAAGTAAGTCTTTCTTAAATCTATACTTTACTATATAAGTATAAGTATACTTATATTTATAAGTAGAGTTACTAGCTTAGTTACTTTATTAATAATTTAGAAGAGGAAGTTAAGCGTAAAGGTTAGAAAGATAAGTTCTTTAATACTAATAAGTTTAATTTTAATAGTTATAAAAATTATTAGTACTAGTAGTACTATATATATAGTAAGAATATAAGTATTTTCTTTTATTTAAAGCTAGTACCTTTAGGTACTATATAAGGAGTCCTCTTTTACTTTAAGCTTTACTAAATTAGATTTTATACTTTATATATATCTAGCTTATTTTAGATAGCTATAGTAATACTATAGCCTTAATATAATAATATTACTTTACTCTTCTTTCTATATAATATATATACTAAGCTATTATAATATTAAAAGTAACTATATAAATCTTCTTACTTCTATATTAGAGCTATATTAATAACTTCTTTAAGAAGTTCTTATATTAGTTTTATATATCTAGCCTACTTTATAAGTATTTTCTTCTTACTCTATCTTTATATATTTTAGACTCTTAGAATTTCTTCTACTTTATATTTATTTAGGGCTAGATTATCTTTACTTAAGATAATAGCTAGTCCTAGCCTAGAGTCTAAGAGTACTTATAATAGTAAGAGATTTACTACTATATATTTAACTAAGTCTATATATATAGTCTTATAAAAGTTACTTAGTAAGTCTAGTATAATAGTTAATAGAGAGAGAATATAAGTTACTTTATACTTATATTAGAGCTAATTTAGCTTCTTCTTAAGTCTATTAGTAGCTAGATTATAAGTAGAGAACTAAATATAATTATTTTTTTTAAATACTTTAGCTAGTTACTATAATTAATTTATAAACTCTTACTACTATTATTAGGTAAATATAATAGTAGCTTATATAAGCTATATCTTTTCTTAAAGATAGTAGATAAACTAAATAGTAGAGCCTTTAAGTATATATATTAACTTAAGTAAGAGCGTAGTTTATTATAAAAAGTTTACTATAAAGCTATTAAGTAGTAGGTTTAGGCTTACGCTAGTAACGCTAGAATCTCTATTATTTAATACTAGCTAGTATATAGAAAGATATTAGAGCTAGTCTATTTACTTAAAGTTAATTATAATATATAATATAGCTTATACTTTCTAGTTAGCTCTTTTTATACTACTATTAGTTTAGGGGTAGTATAATATAGAGAGTAATTAAATAATATCTATAAGCTTATATAGCGTAGACTAGAATTCTCTAAGCTAATCTAAGCTATAATCTATAATAATACTAGAAAGGAAGCCTTAGAAATACTACTATATATTATAAAATACCTTTATATAGTATTTAGACTCTATTAAAACTATAGCTTCTAGTTAGATATATTTAGATAAGTAGTCTATAATTACTAATAGGTAGTATAGTAAGCTTTTATCCTTTATAGATAAGTCTACTATAAAGTCTATTAATATTTATAATTAGTAGTAGTCTATAACTAGGATTAGTTATAAAAGCTCTTATTACTACTTTTCCTAAACGTAAGTACTAAAATAATAGTAGTTTTATATATATTTTATAATATCTTAGAATATTTTATTTTAATAGTAGTTATAGCGTAGTATCTAGAATATAGTATTCTTACTTAAGTAGCCTACTAATAGTAAATTATATATATATTAGATAATAGTAGTTATAAAGAGTTTCTATAATAGTAACTATATAACGCTCTACTATATAAAAACTTTATAAGTATTAATAGTATAATTACTAATTTATTATCTTATATTAGCGTTAAGAGGAAATACTCTAGTACTATCTTATACTACTTTAAGTTAATATATATACTATAAGTTAGTCTCTATAGCTATATCTTATAGATTCTATATATAGCTATTAGTAAAAAGAGTAGTACTTTATAGTAGTAGAGTAGGCTTATTATATCTATCTATATATAGTAGTATAATACTAATTAGGACTATAAAAGACTACTTAGTAGTAGTATAATATTTAATATTTTTAAGTTATTTACTTAATATATCTAGTCTTCTAGTAAGCTTACTTAGATAAAACTAGAGCCTAAAGTAGAAATAAAAGAGAAGTTTAGACTAGTAGCTCTAATACTTACTTAGCTTATACGCCTTTATAAAATACTTAAAGTTCTTATAATCTATAAGTATTATAAATAGCTTATATATACTTTAGAGCTTTAAAGACTATACTTTAATATAGTATACTACTATAAGTAACTCTTTATTATAAATAGTATAGTTACGTTACTTCTTTATAAAAGTAGCTAAGTAGTAGACTACTAAGCGTAAGATACTTCTAATAAACTAAGATAGGTATTTACTAAGTACTACTCTTAAGTAGTTAGCTTTAACTATAGTATTTAGCGCTAGGTCTTACTATATAAAGATTAAGCTTAATATAAATATCTTCTTAAAAGTAGTAAAAGCTTAATTATACTTAATAGTCTATAAGAATAGTACGCCTTTACTAGTTAATATATTAAGTAGTATAGTAAAGTAGAAGAAGTATAGTATAAAATCTCTATAGAACTTAGTAAATCTTAAGAAGCTATAAATGCCTTAGATTATTATTAGTACTTCTTACTCTTATATAGTATATAGCTTTTCTAAATCTAGTTTAACTAATTTACTAGCGTAAATAATATAGCTAAGATACTTAACTTCTTTTACTATAAAGATATACTTTTCTAAGTCTAGATTTAATCTAGCTTCTTATATAAAGGTAAGTATATAATATATATTATTAAAATATACTTCTTATAACTTATAGTAAAAGTAAATTAATATATTATCTATATATGCTATAGTAGTCTACTCTAAGGTCTCTTTAAGTACTAAGTTAATATATTACTAGAATAAGGCTAGTACGCTAGATAGGCTAAATAGGTATACTTACTATTTAAATAACTTAAATTAAGTATAGAAAGTAGTTAAAGCTTTATTACTTTTAGCTATATATAGCTTATAGAAAGCTATATAAATATTAACTTTTATAAACTAATAGGCGTTTATAAGTATATAGAGTATCTCTTTAATTAAAAGTAGAGAGTAGTAGTTTAGAATTATAATTCTATTAAACTTTTAGTAATTAATATAGAGGCGCTAGCTACTTAAGGCTTTATAGATAAGTAGTATAAGTATACTAGCTAATAATAAGCTTATTTAGATCTAGCTTTTATCTATAAGCTTAGTAAGTTAATAGCGTAACTCTAAAAGCTAATTATAAGATATTAAGTATAGCGCGCTTTATAAGAGCTCTAGCTTCTTACTATCTTTATTATACTAAAGATAAATATAGTAGTCTATCTAGTTCTAATATAGTAGTAATTTTATAGCTTTACTAGTATTAAATAATAGATAAAACTACTCTAGCTTTAGTAGTAAGATACTCTCTTTTAGATAACTATTTTAGGTACTTTAAATAGCGCCTATTATTATTATATCTATAGCCTCTATAAAGTCTATAAAGCTAATATAAAAGAAGTAAGTAAGATTACTATTTTACTAGAGCTAGCTAGTATATAATATAGCTTTAACTTAAGTAGTATTAGATAGGTTACTATAAGAGGATAAGCTATAGATTATAAAGCCTAGATAACTCTATACTATAAACTAGCTATATTTTAAGTCTAATATAATACTATAATAGACTATCTATAAGTTACCTAAAATTAGTAAGTAGGCTAGGCCTAAGATTACGTATATAATAAGCTAGGTCTACTATCTATCTATATTATAGTTAGAGATAAATAGCTATAAAATCTTTATATTCTAAACTAGACTTATAGCGTTTTATAGTAAGCGTAGAGGAATATTAATAAATCTTTCTTTAATTTTATTTATAAAGTCTTTATAAATTACGTAAAAATACTAGTACTCTAAGTTAACTAGTATATCTATAAATTATACTTTATTAAGAAGTATAAAGATAAAGAATAGTAAACTATCTATTTTAGTCTAGATAGATTCTACTATATCTTTACTTTTAATATATTATTACTCTTTTACTTTAGTATTCTTACTTAACTTCTAACTTAGGTTTAGACTAAAAGCTACTCTTTTCTCTAGTTCTTTCTCTCTTATACTATATTAAAGGCTATAATAAGTAAGATAGCCTTAGTATAATCTTACGTATAGTATCTCTTACTACTATAGTAAATATAGAGATTTTTTACTATATACTAGCTATATAATAGCTTAAGAATATAATTAGTTTACTAAGTATTACTTTTACTATAAAGCTTACTACTTAGTATATATACTATCTTTACTACTCTTATATAAGTTATAACTATATTACTATTAGAGTCTTTCTTAATCTCTTACTAATAAAAGTATAAGTATACTTTATTTTCTAGTATTATTACTTTAAAGTCTATAGTAATACTTTAGTATATAGTAATATTATTACTATA
>Ga0210040_10007383_pt1 | contig 13322 bp, 6 predicted proteins | sample CryGeyCG12114_NA_FD_185462 | JGI IMG/M metagenome (GOLD analysis project Ga0210040, IMG submission 185462) | Groundwater microbial communities from aquifer - Crystal Geyser CG19_WC_8/21/14_NA (SPAdes) (version 2) | ecosystem: Environmental > Aquatic > Deep subsurface > Groundwater | place: USA... | reverse complement strand
CCTCCGAGTCCAGCCTCCGCACGGAAGACAAACACGAACGACCCTGGGTCTCGAAGTGAACGGGCATGGAGTCGGGTTACAAAATGGATTCCATGACGACTCTGGAAGAGAAGGCAGCAGCGACAGTCGGCGACCTCAGAACATGGGCGACACGGGACGGCCTCCGCCACGGAGTAGAGAGCACAGTTCTCAGCACAGCGATCGGGAACAACGAATCATCCCTGAAGACGCCTTGAATAAGCCGAAGGCACGACCTGATCTTCTTCCCCGAGCGCGTAGTGATTTTGGGCCGCGAAACCATCAGGGCGCTTCCAGTCCCGCACCAGAAGACAAGCTGGCTCACATACGACATGGTTGGGATGATGAATACACATCGAACGAGTATCTATCTCTGTTACATTCCACCTTCTACATGTATTACACAGACAAGAGGCATGAGAACAATGGCACGCCATCTGAAGAGTCGGAGATGTTCCCTAGCAAAGAATGGCGCATGAAGGACCGCATGAAGACTGTTTCCGCAGCACTAGCGATTTGCCTCAACATTGGTGTCGACCCTCCAGATGTCATCAAGACCAATCCCACTGCAAAGTTGGAAGCATGGGTGGATCCTACACAATCATCGGGCGGTACCACAAAAACGATGGAGCAGATCGGCAAGAAGCTGTCTGATCAGTACGAGGCGCTTAGTTTGCGAACTAGGTACAAGCAATACCTGGACCCTTCCATAGAAGAAACGAAGAGGTTCTGCATATCACTCCGCCGAAATGCGAAAGACGAAAGGGTCCTCTTCCATTACAACGGTCATGGCGTGCCTCTGCCAACTCCGTCGGGAGAGTTGTGGGTCTTTAACAAGAACTACACCCAGTACATCCCGGTCGGAATATATGATCTGCAGTCATGGCTCGCAGGACCTAGCCTGTTCGTTTATGATGTTTCTCACGCTGGAAACATCGTGTACAACTTTGATGCCCAGATCGCCAAACACGAGAAGGAGAATGAAGAGCTGCGACAACGAGATCCCAATGCCATTGTCCAGAATTACAGCGACTGCATACAGCTAGCAGCTTGCGGCAGGACAGAGATGCTACCGACTAATCCAGAATTGCCAGCTGATCTGTTTACCTGCTGTCTGACGACTCCTATAGACATCGCTCTCCGATGGTTCGTGCTGCAAAATCCTCTCCCCTCGAACATTGATGTTCTGGACGACAAAATACCGCTTCCTGGGCGGCTTCAAGACAGAAGAAGTCCTCTTGGTGAGCTCAATTGGATCTTCACAGCTATCACAGACACGATAGCATGGAACCTGCTTCCTAGGCCCTTGTTCAAGAAGTTGTTTAGGCAAGATTTGATGGTTGCAGCGCTCTTTCGAAACTTCTTGTTGAGTGAGCGCATCATGCGTGCAAATCATTGCCATCCTATTTCCTCACCAGCACTACCTGAAGCACACCATCATCCGCTTTGGCAGAGCTGGGATCTAGCTCTCGAACAAGTCTTGTCGCAGCTACCAGCTCTAATCGAATCGGACAGAGGGGAGCGTGTCTACGAATACAAACATTCCAATTTCTTTGCAGAACAGTTGACGGCCTTTGAAGTGTACCTCAGCTCAGGCCCAACAGAAGATCATGCTCCGGATCAGCTACCAATTGTTCTTCAGGTCCTCCTCAGTCAGGTTCATCGATTGCGTGCGCTAATACTACTCAGCAAATTCCTTGACCTTGGCCCCTGGGCCGTACATCTTGCATTGAGCATAGGAATCTTTCCGTATGTGGTCAAATTGCTTCAGGCTGCTTCGTTGGAGCTGAAGCCAGTTATGGTCTTCATCTGGGCACGCATCATGGCCGTTGACCATACCGTACAGAGCGACCTTCTTAAGGACAACGGTATTCATTACTTCATATCCATAATGAGTCCACATTCAGACATACCTGTTGGGAACGCGAGTGAGCACCGAGCCATGTGCGCTTTCATTGTGGCCACGTTTTGCAACGGTTACCCTCAAGGCCAAACCGTTTGTTTGTTGCCTGAATTGATCAATGCTTGCTTGATGAATATGAAGGAACCTGAAAATCCGTTACTCCGGCAGTGGTCTTGTCTATGTCTCAGCATGCTTTGGTGTGATTACTCCGAAGCTAAATGGTTGGGCATCAAATATGGCGCACATCTTCAAATATGTGATCTTTCACTAGATCCAGTACCTGAAGTTAGAGCCGCGGTGTTGCATGCATTGACGACTTTCCTCACTATTCCTGATCTTACTGATCAAGTGGCGCAGATTGAGGAGGGTATCGCATCCTCGGTTCTATTTATGACCATGGATGGCAGCACTCTGGTTCGCAAAGAGCTCCTTGTCTTCTTCTCTGTTTTCGTGAAGAGGTATGAGAACAAGTTCATGGTTGCTGCCTATGAACAACTGGTTGAGGAGCGTGACCGTCATCCTCACAGTGATGGAGTCGCCAACGGTATCGACGCACTACATTCGGCACAGTCACAGATGATGTCTTCAAACACAATATATGGGGCGATCTGGGCACAGATATCCATCATGGCAGTTGATCCTCACCCACAGATTTCTCTTAGCGCATCGGCAATTGTTGATCATGTACACGAAGGTCTAATAAACTCGCCCTTAAGCCAATTAGCGTTGGCTGTCGTTGATGATCTGCTCAAGTTTTCACGGCGAAACGATCAGCAGCTAAAGAAGAAAGTCTCTGCTGAGTCAGTGAAGTCACTCGAGAAACAGCCAGCTACACCTCCACCACAGCTACAAAAATCTCAGAGTTATCTCTCATTGAGCCTGAAGCGAACAGCGAGTACGTTGAGAAACTTTGTTGTCGGCCCATCGATATCAGAGTCGCCAGAAAGCAAGAGCTCAACCCCCCAAACCTCGCCGAAGAAGCCGAAGGAACCGCCACAACCTGTCAACACTCCTCGGGGCCGTCTTCCTGCAGATTGGACTCGGCCACCTGAGACGAACGACCACAACACGGCTAAAAGTGCATATCAAACCGCACCAGCTCCTCTGCCTGCTGGGTTTAATCCAGCCAAAGCACATTCACGTCAAAGCATACCTCTACAGAGCACCTTACTTGAGTGGTCAACAGAGTATTTTCGGGAACCGCAGATGCGACCCAATGATCCTGACGAGCCAGGTTCAGCAGATTACAACCAACGTCTCTGGCGTCGAACGCGTAATGAGAGAATCATAGCGGAAAACCAGCCCTTGAAAGGCACTGCAGGGAGCTCCAAATGGGTCCATCTCTCCGCCTTCCTGCACAATGGGTCGCAACCAATGAAAATGACCTTCCACCAATTTGATGATCACCTCGCTGTCACAGATGATCGCGACACAATATCCATTTGGGACTTTACCACGAACCGTCAATTAGCGCGCTTCTCTAACTCAAACCCGGTCGGCAGTCGCATCAACGACGCCAGGTTCCTCAACGAGGACGACCAGCCACTTCTCATGGTCGGCTCTTCCGACGGCGTCTTGAAAGTCTATCGCAACTACCATTCCTCCACTGACGTGAAAGTCGTTACGGCCTTCCGCGCTCTGACTGAACTTATCCCGTCGAACAAGAACGCAGGACTGGTCTTCGACTGGCAGCAAGGTCAAGGTAAAGCTCTTGTCGCAGGAGATGTTAAAGTGATAAAAGTTTGGAACGCGGCAACCGAGCTTTGCGTTGGCGACATTCCCGCACGAAGCAGCAGCTGCATCACCTCGCTCACATCAGATCAAGTTGCAGGCCAGATTTTCATTGCCGGCTTCGGTGACGGCGTGATCCGAGTCTTCGACCAACGCCTCAACCCGCGCACCGCAATGGTCAAGGTCTGGCGCGAGCACCGCCAATGGGTGACAAACATTCACATGCAACGTGGCGGCGTCAGGGAACTAGTCTCTGGGTCTCGAAACGGTGAAGTCAAACTCTGGGATCTGAGGAACGACAGATCTATCCTAAGCCTGAATGTCGCGGGCCCGAAGCATGACGGCGAGGGGAGTGCACCGCTATTGAGGAGCTTGTCCGTGCATGAACACGCGCCTGTTTTTGCAGTCGGAACAGACAGACATGAGGTGAGGAGCTTCAACACGAATGGAGAGGCGTTGGGAGTGTTTGAGCGGCTGACCAGTGGTTGGAGGGGTGCAGCACCCGTTGCTGTCGGAGGGCATGGGTTCGGTAGAGCAAGGGCCATCGTGGCTACAGCGTACCATCCACACAAGATGCTTCTGGCATGCGCTGGCTTGGGTGATGGGCACGTGAGCTTACTAGGATATTGATCACACGCGGGTATGACTAGGATGGCGTGCTTAATGTGTAACTATTACGACGATACGGCTGGGGCTTTCATGACCAAGGACTGGGTTGGGTTTAGGCAAATGTTATACCACCGTTGCATGGAGTAGCGAGATGTTCTCCTCGACTGTACAGACTAAATTTGAATTGGCTCGATTTCCCACCCCTAGGCGCCTATACGTCACGTTCACACTGAGCCAACAGACAATGCATGGCAAGAGCAAAGACAGCAGATCACGTGTAGAATAGCGTGGTGAGGCTACGGAGTAGCCGAGGCTGATTGCCAATAACGTTGTCTCCGCAGATTCTCTCTGCACCCCCTCGTCTCCGATTTGGAGCATAGCGGTTGTCCCTGCGATAGGTGGATGACGATGGATATGTATACGATGTCGAGAAAGGACCACGATGACAGGCGGTGGGAAGAGCCTAGTCTGTCCGGCCCCCCCTCATTGAGTTACTGTTATGTCACCCTTCCATGATCCACCTTCCTGCACAGGGTTTAGATAGAGCAATTAATTGCAAACCAAAGCACGTAGGCGAAAGGCATTTTCCAGCTGTAAGAAGCGACCATCTACCGTAATCCCGTCAAGTCATCTCGCGAAACCGTACCCCAATCAAGATGCCGTCCAAATCGCTCTCGGATTTAAAGCGCAAAGACCTCTTCCAGACGCAAGGCTACATCGACGCGGAATGGGTCGCCGCAACATCCGGCCGGACCTTCGACGTCCACAACCCCTCCACGCTGGAGAAGCTCGCTGCCGTGCCCGAGATGGGCGCGGCCGACACGGACAGGGCGGTCGAAGCCGCACACGCCGCGTTCGCGTCGTACAAGAAGACGTCTGCGCGCCAGCGCGCGCGCTGGCTGCGCAAGTGGTCGGACCTGTGCCTCGAGCACGCGGACGACTTGGCTCTGATCCTGACGCTGGAAAATGGGAAGACGCTGACGGAGGCGAAAGGCGAGGTGACGTATGCGGCGAGCTTTCTGGAGTGGTTTGCCGGCGAAGCGGAGAGGGTGCACGGTGAGGTGGTCCCGTCGGCGAATCCGAGTCAGAGGATTGTGACCTTCAAGCAGCCGCTCGGCGTGGCGGCTTGTCTGGCGCCGTGGAATTTCCCCATTGCGATGATCACGAGGAAGGTGGGCGCCGCGTTGGCGGCGGGTTGTACGACGGTTTGGAAGCCAGCAGGGGAGACGCCGCTGAGTTCTTTGGCGCAAGCGGTGTTGGCGGAGGAGGCTGGGTTCCCGAAAGGCTGTGTCAATGTGATTACCACATTAGACAATGTAAGTGAGGTGGGTGAGGCGTTGTGCAAGAGTAAGTTGGTAAGGAAGTTGAGCTTCACGGGAAGTACGAGGGTAGGGAAGATCTTGGCCAGCCAGTGCTCGCATAGTTTGAAAAAGTTGAGTTTGGAGCTGGGTGGGAATAGTCCGTTCATCGTATTCGATGATGCAAAGTTAGAAACGGCGGTGGAGGCATGTGTGCTCGCGAAGTTCAGAAACAGCGGCCAGACTTGTGTGACAGCAAACAGAGTTTTTGTGCAAAAAGGGATCTACAAGAATTTCGCAGACAAGTTGACGCAGAGAGTGAAGGAGTTAAAAGTAGGTGATGGCACCGAAGATGGCGTCTTTGTCGGCCCGTTGACGCACGAGAGAGCGGTAGAGAAAGCTATGAATCATATTCGTGGTAGGTGCTGAACCAATCTACTGTTGTTCGGTGAAGATAACAATGTACAGATGCTAAAAGCCACGGCGGAGAAGTCGTTCTTGGTGGTGCTCCATTGGACGATCTCAAAGGATACTTTCTGCAGCCCACGGTCATCAAAAACATGAACCGTGAAATGCTCACAACCAGAGAGGAAACATTTGCACCTATGGTCGGGTTGTATGAATTCAATACGGAGGAGGAGGTCATCGAGATGGCCAATGATTGCGATGTAGGTCTTGGTAGCTTTATCATCACTGAAAGTATAGCAAGATCGTGGCGAGTGGCGGAAGCCCTCGAGGTCGGTATGGTCGGTGTCAATCTAGGTCTCCTCAGTGCCTGCGAAAGCCCTTTCGGTGGTGTGAAAGAGAGCGGATATGGCAGGGAAGGTGGTCGACAGGGAATAGAGGAGTATTTGACTGTCAAGTCGATGCTCATCAACGTGGCCAATTAAGAGCAAGAAGTAGCCGCGAAGATTGTAATACCTAATCGTGTTTTCTTTGGCTTCCACTCCGGCCTGTAATTCTCGTGTGAAAAGCATCAACGTCGTAGGCCATTTCTTGATTCTCTTATCAACTGTTGATCTCGATCCTCCGCTTGATGACATTCCTGGCATCTCCTTCAGAAAGGTGATCCAGCCCCATATCAGCCAACACGGTCCTTGCTGACTCATTGCTGTTGAAAATCAATCTCTCAGCTTCCCACAGACCGTACATTTGGTCCTGATCGGGAGCCCCATCAGTGCCGATCTGTGTCTGCGCCGCATCGTCGTCGCCCTCGAAGCCCCAATCGTCTTCGTCTATGTCCTCGTGACGTTTTCTGGACGTTCTGATAGGTAGACCAAGCAGCACTAATGCACTGCTAAGCTTCCGCATACTTCTATGTGCTTCCCCCGTTATTTTGATGCTCGAGTCGATGGTGCTGCTAAGAGCGGCAACATCCAGTTGTAACTGCGCCACACCCGCAGCCGAGAACGTATTTCTTAAAACGACATTGTCATAAACTTCCCGTTGTATGGATTGGCAGGTTTGCTTTGTAACCCTTCGTAACGGGGCAGGTGCAAGGACGGTGGAGAGAAAGCTCAATAAGGTGGACAATGTCTGGAGCACGCTATCCAGTGATGCAGTGTGTGAAGATGTTGTGGAATCCGTATTTGAAAGGGATGCCCAGGAGGATGTCCTAGTATAGGACCGGAGAGCATTTCTGACATTGGTGTCCAGTGCTCGGATAATCTCGGCTTCACTTCGTTCACGGAGACGCCGATACACTGTGGCAGTCTCATCAAAGAGAGCGCCACCATCACTTTCTTCGTTCTTGATCGTGGAAGAAGTCTTCGCAGCCACATCTTGCACTTTGAGATCGCGGCCGACCGTACCGCCAGCGCCGGTGTTGCGGCGAGCTCGATCTTGTAGCTCATCCCAAAGTTCAAGAAAGAATACATCGTCACTCCAATCGGACATTTTCCGCTCAAGATACTCAGCACTACCGAAAATCTTTGCAAGAGATTCAACCCCTCTAATGCCCGTCGAGGCTGATTCAGCTTGACCCTGGATGAGGCGTCCGGCGGTGTGAGAGCCAACTAGGTATGCTTGTAAAGCTCCGTGCAGGTGACTGTGATAGCCATCGAAGATGAAAAGCTGTATTTCCATTAAGAACTTCATCTTTTGACTGAAAGAGGACAAGGACCTATAGCGATCAGTGATGGTTTCTACCAGATCGTTGACCCTGATAGTGCCCTTAGTAGGCTTGGTCTTGCCTGGCTCAGTGCCATCAAAGTCAATATCGTTCGCGTCAGCAGCGTCGCGGATGGCGCTATATCGAGTCAAGGCGAAGTCTTTCTCTGCGTTCAACCAGGGGTTGAAATAGCCATGTGTTGTCAACATAGACCATGTCAGACCTTTCCACTCCGAAAAGGGGCCAGGTGTCGGCGTGTAGCCCCAATTGTCCCGCAAAGTGTTGTCAAAGGACATAAGCTCATGCACGAAGTGAGATAGCAGCTGAGGTTGTGTAGATATTTGCGGGAGCAGTGACAGGCACTTCGTGCTAACCATGGGCAACAGCGATGTGACGAACGAGGATGTAGCGTCCGTGTACAATGCTTCATGAGCTTCAGATACTCCCATCCGGCGATCAAGAATCGGCTGAAGGAGCTGAGAGATGAAGCTGTTGTGGCTGTCCAAGAGGTCGAAGATGTGAGAGAGAAAATACTCTGGCTTGTCGAGCCGATTTGTCGGTCGGTCTCCGTAGAAATGATAGCGGAATCGTAGAGCAAGCGGCTTGACCATCACCTCTAGCGGAAGGAGTACAACTGGCTCGGCGGCTGCTTCGGCTGGCATAATCAAGGAATTGTGCATAACGTCTGGCTGCTGTTGCATAAGATCTGGCTCTTGAAGCTCAAGCAAGAGTTCAACCTGGACTCTCCAGCTGTCAACAACATCTCCTAGGAGATTCAACTCTTTCTTGGGCCACGCCATTCTATCAAGTGTCTTATGAAGGTCACTTTCTAAGCCATCTTTCAATTCTGTATACAAACGAGCTGTTTGCTGTTCTACTGAATCGAGCAAATGTGGAGCTGCACCCTCGGCCTGGGGTTGCACCGTTTGGAGGCTTTTCTTCAACGATTTAAGCCTGCTGTATGCTGTAAGAGATGTTCGTGGAGTTGACGTAATGTTTTGACGCGCCTGGTCCATCAAGTTATCCACCTCCTGCAGGAGCTCAACGTATCCGGTAGCTATCTCCAGTCGACGCACCTGGTTCATACGAACCTCAAATTTCTTCACTGCGCCATCGCTGACTGTTGATTGTGTTATTTCCTCGAGCCGCCGGTCTATGTCTGCCTGTTGCAGCTGGAACTGTTCCCCCCGCTGATGGAGAGCATGAGCGCGATCTGAAGCAGTCTTCTCCGCTTCAGCATGTGAACGGCGGGCCTCTTCGAGCTTCAAAGATCAGCCAATGTAACAGGCAAAATATTGTTCCACCTACCTGCTCCTTCAATAATCTTTGCTGTTCATGGACCTTGGTCATCAAATCGTTGACATTCTCGAGATCAGCAGGTGTTTGGATCTTGTCATTGAGATAATCCTCCACTCGCACCGTGATATCCGCAGACCTGGCCTGGGAAAGAGCTGCCATGGCTGGCAGATCGGAAAGGGCAAGGAATGGTGAGCGAATGCGTGTTCGAATCGAGGTTCTTGCTCAACCTACATCAAACGTATTTTGTAGTTCCCTGACTGTACAATAGTCGGCACCACTCAAACACAGGCACGGCTGCCCAAGCTTCTAAGAAAGGTATTAACAGTGTTCCGGCCAAATTCACCGTCAAAGGATAGTTCCATGAGCATGCGCAAGTGGAGCTTGAGTTTCCGAGCAGCTAGTGGTTTGGTCTCTCCGAAAACGCGTAGAGAGTGCATGCATGTGTGACTGACGCGATGACGTCGAACATTCAAAGGACCGCGTCGTGTCTCCTTTCTGCAACAACACAGCGATCGAGGACACGTGAAGCACTTTGGAGCGCAGCAGCCAGAGTGCAGCAGTATCAATCTTCTTGTCATGGAGAGTCCTGCAAAACGAAGAAAAAAGAACGACTCCAAGCCAGTGCAGGTGCCCTCCCGTGGCCTGGATTACTTTTTCGGAAAGCAAGTGGGCAGGGCGCAGAACGCTTCCACCAATGGCAGCGCGAAGTCGGACAATGTGCTAGGAGCAAGAGATATCAGAGCGAAAGAGAAGACACCAGATCGAGAATTGACAGACGAGGAATTAGCAAGGAAATTACAAGAAGAATGGGCACGAGAGGATGGCCATCCAACGGGGGAGCAGAATGGAGGGAGTGAAGGAAAGAAGCGAGCTCCCCCTGACGCGGCACACGATCACGAAGAAAACGTAAAAAAGCTTATATCAAACACTCCAGATACGAATGGTCCTCCCCTAGACAAGCAGAAAGACACGGTTGGCAAGACAAGTCGACTGGAATTGCAGTCCAACGCAAGCGCCGAAGATACTATTACCCTAAACATCCCTTTTGACCAAAGTCCATTCACTTTCGACCCCCAGGACTACGTGCCAGAGCTGCGGAAACACTGGCTTGCTGAAGGAGGAAATGCCTCATATGCGCTGCTCGTTCGTTGTTTCGTTCTCATCAACTCGACGCAAAGCCGTATCAAGATTGTCGACACACTCGTCAATTGCTTGCGAACGATAATTGAGGGTGATCCCGACAGTTTACTCCCGGCAGTATGGTTGGCTACGAATTCTATATCTCCGCCTTACATTTCCTTGGAGCTCGGCCTTGGTGGCTCGGCAATCTCGAAGGCCTTGAAGAAGGTATGCGCACTTGACAACCCGGGATTGAAGAGCTTGTACGACAAGTATGGCGATGCTGGTGACGTAGCATTTGAGGCAAAGAAAAGGCAAAGCTTCACCTTGCGAAAGCCAAAGCCTCTGTCTATCAAGGCTGTATATGAGATACTCGTCAAGATTGCCAACAGCAAAGGCACAGGTAGTGTTGAGCAGAAACAAAGACTTGTAGAACGACTGGTTCAAGATGCGCGAGGTGCCGAAGAGAGCAGATATATCGTTCGGACCCTGGTACAACATCTCCGAATTGGCGCCGTCAAGACCACAATGCTTATAGCTCTAGCTCGAGCTTTTCAACTATCTAGGCCTCCCACAGCAGACTTTGCAGTACGAGATGTCACGGAGCTGGCGAAGTTGAAAAAGGACGAGTTGGCCGTGGTATGGTCAAAGGTCGAGGAAGTCGTGAAGACATGCTTCGCCAGGCGGCCTAATTACAATGATATTGTGCCGGCTCTGCTCGAGGTTGGAGTCTGTGATGAACTTTTGCTCAGATGTGGCCTGGCTCTACATATCCCTCTCCGACCAATGTTGGGCAGCATAACGCGAGATTTGTCCGAAATACTCACCAAGCTTCAAGGCCGAGACTTCAGCTGCGAGTTCAAGTACGACGGTCAGAGAGCTCAAGTGCACTGCGATGGCGATGGCAAAGTCTCGATCTTCTCGCGGCACCTTGAAGTGATGACTGACAAATATCCTGACCTTGTCGCACTTGTGCCAGAGATTCGTGGCGACGGCGTGTCAAGCTTCATTCTCGAAGGTGAGGTTGTTGCTGTGGACCGAGTCTCTGGTGAATTGAAGACATTTCAGACATTAACCAATCGTGCACGAAAAGATGTTGAAATAGGCTCTGTCCAAATCGATGTTTGCTTGTTCGCCTTCGATCTCATGTACTTGAATGGAGAACAGTTGCTTGACCGTTCTTTCCGTGAACGCCGGGCCCTCCTCCGAAGTATGTTCATTGAGAAAGCCCACCACTTCACCTGGGTCCAATCTATCGATGCCACCTCCAACGATTCCGAAACTGTCCTTGAATTCTTCAAGTCTGCCACAGACATCAAATGTGAAGGCATTATGGTTAAGGTGCTCGATAACCTGCCCAATCCCGACCTTCTTACTGAAGAGACTCCCGAAAGCACGTCCGTGCCTCCAACACCGTCTAAAAAGAGGAAGAAAACCGACGCCGAGAAAGCCGAAGAGAAGACTAGTGGCGCTCGGCGCAAAGCACTGCTATCAACCTACGAACCTGACAAGCGTGTCGACTCCTGGCTCAAGGTCAAGAAGGACTATATCACTTCCACTCTCGATACAATTGACCTAGTCCCGGTGGCAGGCTGGCACGGCATGGGCCGCAAAGCAAAGTGGTGGTCCCCAATTCTCCTCGCATGCCGAAATCCCGAGACTGGCTCTTTGGAGGTAGTTACAAAGTGCATGTCAGGCTTTACGGATAAGTTTTACGCCGCCAACAAAGAGAAGTACAGCGAAGAAGGCGACAACACACATGCCGAGAAACCGAGCTATATCGAATATAGTGGCCCAAACCCGGCCACGTGGTTTGAGCCGCAAGAGGTATGGGAGGTGGCGTTTGCAGATATCACACTCAGTCCTACGTATACGGCGGCAATTGGATTGGTGAGTGAGGAAAGGGGCTTGAGTATGCGGTTTCCGCGGTTTTTGAAGACGAGAGAAGATAAAGGGCTAGAAGAGGCGAGTACGAATGAGTTCTTGGCAGGATTGTATAGAAAGCAAGAGGCAAAGGTGAAAGCGGAGGGCGGGCAGACTGAGATCGTCGAAGAGGGAGACGAGGATGAGATGGAGTAGGCTCACTTGTAGCGACTTTGTGCCAATATACTTGTGCCCGTGGCCTTGTCACACGTCCTCATGTAAAAAGCTCGCGTTTATACTGCCTCTTCCCTGATACCGTTTCTCGACGCAGTGGGCCTTCGCTCTGGGTCAGATGGCAGAAAGCCAACAAGATGCCCCATTCTGGTGTGGCCATTTTTGACGAGAGGTCTTCGAGATAGCCCGAGTCACTGCTGTTCTCTTTTGTATGCAACCCGGACCCTTGCTCGCAACGTAGGTATGCAATCAGCCAAGGCTCGCACGCGACCTCAGCGCTCTCCTCTTGCACCTTGCCACATTTTAGGTGAGAAACACACGCAAAGTCTTCAATCACGAGCAACTATCCTTTGTCGAGTCCCATATCCAAGCAGCAATCCCTGAACCGCTATTCTCATTCCAGCAGTAAGCTCTCACCACTAGACAGATCTTTGTACGTGAGGCTGGCTGAGCTACCGCCGTCTCGTGCGACCTCTTTGTCGACGAGGTCTTCCAAAACCATCTTCCTTCGCTCTAGACAATGTGCAATCAGTCCGGCCTTGTCCTTGTTCTCGTCGTGTGTGCCGACCCAGTATTTTGCGTTGAGGATGCGTTGCGCTTTGATCGCGTTGCGTGCTCCGAGGTTGAGTCGGGCGACATTGATGCCTTTGCCAGGCGTGATGGAGAATTCGTGCAGACCGTGTATCAGGGCCAGCGCACGCACGGGTGGCTTTGCAGTGGGGAAGCATGAGAAGTGGTCTGGGTAGACGCCGTGGGGCGTGTAGATGATAGCGTCGGCGGTGGAGGAGGACATGTCGGTTCGTGTGAAGAAGACGACGGCGGAATGGAAGACGATGAAGTCGTCCCAAGAGCCGGACACAAGTCGGCCTATACCGAGCCAGTCGGGTAGTGGTGAGAGGGAGGTCTTCCTCCAGTCGAGATTCTGGGTGAAGGTTGGAACTTCAACTACCGTCTTGAAGTGGTTCCATGATCGGACGAGCTGGGCGGCTTTTGTGGTTGCGAAGACAGGGACTAGGGGATCGACTTGAACCAGGGTTGCTTGGTGGCAGTGATCTGTGAACTCGTGGGCGCAAACTACCAGGTCGATGTAAGTCACTGACCGTTTCAAGTTCGAGTCAGATGTCGCCAAGTCTTGCGC
>Ga0210040_10007382_pt1 | contig 13322 bp, 16 predicted proteins | sample CryGeyCG12114_NA_FD_185462 | JGI IMG/M metagenome (GOLD analysis project Ga0210040, IMG submission 185462) | Groundwater microbial communities from aquifer - Crystal Geyser CG19_WC_8/21/14_NA (SPAdes) (version 2) | ecosystem: Environmental > Aquatic > Deep subsurface > Groundwater | place: USA... | reverse complement strand
GAACCGCGTGTTCGGCTCCTACGACGAGATCGTCGACCATTGCTGCGACGCCTGGAACAAGCTCGTCGAGCAACCCTGGCGGATCATGTCGCTGGGCCTGCGCGACTGGACCCGCGGGTTCTGATCAGTGAATCTTGGTATAAGTTGATGTAGATGTAGCGCCTGAACGAGCGTCGGAATTTGGGAAACTGCCATCGAGGCGTGAACGTCTGCAACTGGGTCTGCTGCCACAAAGCGGCGGGGCAGGAGGTGCCCCTAAAGTCTCACCAGCGCTGATGAACATGCGGAGCAATCCGCTCATCGTAGATGAGCCTGACCGCCGCCATCACGTCGGGTGACAACGGCGCAAGGGCCGCCGCCGCGGCGTTCGCGCTCGCCTGATCCGCGTTCTTCGCGCCGGGGATCACCACCGACACCGCCTCGTTCATGAGTATCCAGCGCAGCGCGAACGCTGCCATCGTCGCCCCGCCCGGCACCAGCGGTCGTAGTGCCTCCACAGCATCGAGTGCCACGTCGTAGGGAACGCCGGCGAATGTTTCGCCCAAATCGAACGCCTCGCCGTGGCGGTTGAACGCTCGGTGATCGTCGGCCGCAAATCGTGTCTCCGGGCTCATCTTGCCCGTCAGCAGCCCGCTCGCGAGCGGCACCCGCGCGATCACCGCGACGCCACGGCGCTGCGCCTCGGTGAGGAACAGGTTCGCGGGACGCTGGCGAAAAAGGTTGTAGATGATTTGGACTGAGGCGACGCCCGGAAACTCGATTGCCTTCAGGCCCTCTTCCACCTTCTCCACAGACACCCCATACCGCGCGATCGAGCCCTCCTCGACCAGGCGGTCGAGGGCCGCGAAGACCTCGGGGCGATAATAGACTTCGGTGGGCGGGCAGTGCAGCTGGACAAGATCAAGGGTGTCGGCGCCGAGGTTGGCACGGCTTCGATCGATGAAGGCCCGGAGGTTGTCAGCGGTATAGCCGTCCGCGACGTGCGGTGACAGGCGGCGCCCCGCCTTGGTCGCAACGAAGGGGCGGGGACCGTCCCGCTCGGAAAGAACCGCGCGGATCAGCCGCTCGGAGCGGCCGTCCCCATAGACATCCGCCGTGTCGATGAATGTCATTCCCGCGTCGAGCGCGGCATGGAGCGTGGCACGGGCAACGTCCTCACCGACCTCACCCCAGCTCCCGCCGATCGCCCAGGCACCGAAGCCGATCGCCGAGGTGTTTGTTCCCGTTCGGCCGAAGGGACGCTGTTCCATGCTCATGCCATCTCAAACCGCGTCCTCATCAGGCTCATTGCCGTCGGGTGGGTTGTCGACGAGGTCCTCGAGAGACTCATCATCATCTTCAGGATCGACATAGTCGAGCGGATTGAGGCCAAGCTCAGCCGCGACCTCGAGTTGAGTGGCAACGACTACGATCTCGCTGCCATCTTCCATTTCAATCAGCGTCGTGCCTTCTTCCTGCCCCGGCGAGAGGTGAGCCACCTCGTCCGAGTCGATGTCGATATCCTCGCCGTCTGGCGTGTCGAAGTTTGCTCGCGGCACGGTCGCTCCTGTATTTGAACTCCCCAGCAAACCGAGGCTGTCAGAGGATGTTCCTGTCAGAGTGCCCTGCAGCGGCCAGATCGTGTCGGCCAACACCGGCACTGGATTAAGATGGAGAGCGCTGGGGTCCCGCTGAGCGTCTGCTTCTGGGTCATTCATCGTGGCGGAAGCTCTGGATCGGTGAGCGCCGCTCTTGTTCGTCCCTTGCCTGCTCACCAAAGCCCAGAGGCATCCATCCAGTTAGTTCAGAACGCCTGTTTGCTGAACGAAGCAGCACCGGTGCCGCTAGGAACCAAAACCGATCGTCTGCCGGTTTGGAACGGGCGCTTTGGTTTCGCTATGCGAGGTTAAACACTGTCATCATACCCGCAACGGCGATGCCGAAAGCCATCATCATAATTCCCGAGATCCGCAGCACATAGGTAAGCGGATCCTTGCCTCCGTGGAGCGGTCTCAGGCCATGTCTCGTTCTTTCGTCACGACGGCGCAGGAGACGGCGGACAAACGACTGCCGAAATGCGATCGTGAAGCCAATGATCGCCAGAATGAGCCCACACACGGCGGCGATCAGCGCATGCGCGGGCATCTTGCGTCCTTCATCCAGCGGAATTTCACACCCGATTACCCCTTGGCCGCCAGTTTGTCAGATCTGCTACTATCGGATCGGCGGCATGGGCCTGCTTTGGCTGGCCGTTCTTCGGCACGATCGTCAACCAAAAGAGGGCAATAGCTAGAAGGGCGGCCTGAACTACCGCTTCTGGGTCAAGGCGACAACCGGATCAGCTTGTTTCGGTTAGCGGCACCGCGCACCAGCTCCAGCGAAGATACGGGCCGATCGAGCGCCTTGGCTAGCAGGCGCAGGACTGCATCGTTGGCCTTGCCGTCCTCGGGCGGCGCGGTGGTCCGCACCGCAAGCGCGTCGCCCGAGGCGGGCAGCGATATTCCATCAGCTGAGGCGCGAGGCGACACTCGCACCGCTAGCTGCCCGTGTTCGTCGACCAGCGCCAGGATCGCTGCAGCGGGCGGCATGGCGGCCCTGGGGCGTGCCATCAGCGCTTGCGGACGAACTCGGCGCGCAGCACGAGGCCCTTGATGCTCTCGTGACGGCAGTCGATCTCCTGCGGGTCTCCGGTCAGCCGGATCGACTTGATGAGGGTGCCGCGCTTCAGGGTCTGCCCGGCACCCTTGACGGCGAGATCCTTGACGAGCGTCACCTGATCGCCGTCAGCCAGCAGATTGCCGACGGCATCGCGCACCTCTACCTGCTCGGCGAGCCGGTGCTTGGAAGCCAACTCGGCTGCCGGAACCCACTCGCCGCTGTCCTCGTCATAGACATACTCGTCATCGGACATGCCGCCTCCTGCTCGATCCTGATGGTGGGCAGTCCTTACTCCAGGCGATGAGCCCTTCCTATGCCAAGCAGGCGGCCGGGGGTTGAGCCGCCCTGTCGAAAAGCATGGCGCGCGGTCTCCATGCCACCGGCGTGTGGCACCGCCGACAGGCAGAACCGCGCTCCGGTGTCTCCTTGTTCGAGCGCTACCTACGGCGTTACCGGGTTGAACCCGCCAAGTTGCCGTTTCGGTCGAGATGAACGGGCGTCGGTTCTAGCAAGCAGCCGAGGGCCGCTGAATGTCCGCACCTGGGTGAGAGGAGGCAGGAGGTGACTGAAGTGAAGGTGAGAGGTCAGCGTTCGCCCCGGTCTTCACGCCCATGACGAATTCGAAGGATCAATACGTCTTCTCCCTCGACCCGGTAACGGATAATGTAGGGAGGGACAGTTGGGAGCTCTCGGCGGCCATTTGCCACCGGCCGACCCCGTTCCGGGAACGTACGCAGGCTATCACCGGCCTCGATTAAGCGGCGCGCCATGCGCTGTGCGGCACCAGGATTGAACTGCTGGATATATGCGCGGATCAGTTCGAGGTTGGCGAGGGCTTCGCGCGTCCAGACTACGCGAGCCATTCAGCAGGCGCAGGGGTTTCGTCCGGACTGCCCCATTTCGCGAGCCAGGCAGCTACCTCTTCGTGATCCACCACACGTCCGGCCTCAATGTCGGCCTCTGCACGGGCGTCGGCTGCGGCCTCAGCATCAAGGTCGATATCGTGGTAGATGGCTCGCTCTGCGTTCATTCTGGGGTCCATAGCAGATAAACGCACGTGGGGCGAGATCGAGCCGGAACGACCGCACCATGGTCGGTCGCCAGTGTAGACCGAGAGTGGCCAGCGCCGATTACCACTCCCCGCCTGAAGCGCGGATCGCGTTCTGTCAAAGTCGGCTGCAGATCTGGATGAACAGGTGTCCGCTTCCGGGAGGCGGCGAACCGCCTATGGATGGCCGGATATGGGTCATCAATCCATCAAGTCACCTTGACTGATTGCTACCAAGCCTTCCGCGCTTCATGTTAGAACATCCACAGAGAATCTTCGTCAATCATTTTGAATAGCTCTTTCCCGGCAACCTTCTTTTGCGAGAGCCTAGTGGGGGTGTTGACGCTCTTTCGCTCGGCGCAGCCGACGCGCTATCAGCGACCTAGCAGGCTGTTGAAGAAGTCGGTGGCGTAGCGGGCGCAGACGTGATTCACTCGGGCACGGATGTGATCTGAGGTTGCAGGATGCGTGGAACGGACCGGCGTTCGGGGGAGCTGTTCTCCTACATTGATCTGGAGGCCCGGGTGCGAGCGGGCCGTCCGCTGCGATCCATCCGAGCCGTTGCTGACGAGGCGCTTGGTGCGCTGTCGAGCGATTTCGCGGCGCTGTATTCAGGCTTGGGACGGCCCTCGATCGCGCCGGAGATGCTGCTTCGCGCGATGCTGCTGCAGACCTTCTATTCGGTTCGCTCCGAGCGGCAGCTGATGGAAAGGCTGGAGTTTGACCTGTTATTCCGTTGGTTCGTGGGCCTCGGCGTCGACGATCCGGTGTGGGACCACTCGACCTTTTCCAAGAACCGCGACCGGCTGCTCGCCGGCGAGATCGCCGCGAAATTTTTGACTGCAATCCTTGACCGCCCACGTGTTCGCCGGCTGCTTTCGAGTGATCATTTCAGCGTCGATGGCACGCTGATCGAGGCCCGGGCTTCGATGAAGAGCTTCCGACCACGCAATGACAGCGACCGCGACGGCGGCGATGGAGGCGGTCGAAACGGCTTGGCCGACTTCCGGGGCGAGAAACGGTCGAACGACACCCATGCAAGCACCACTGATCCCGATGCGATGCTCTACAAAAAGGGCCCGGGCATGGAGGCGAAGCTCTGCTTCATCGGCCATGGGCTCATGGAGAACCGGTCTGGTCTTCTGGTCGATGCCCGGCTTACCCGCGTCTCGGGCCATGCCGAGCGGCTCGCCGCGCTCGAGATGATTGAGCCCTTTGCTGATCGGCCGAGCGCCATCACCCTGGGCGCCGATCGCGGCTATGACGCGGCGGATTTCGTTGAGGAGCTTCGCACTCTCAATGTCAGGCCTCACGTCGCACAGAACGTCAGCAAGCGCCGGTCGGCGATCGATGTACGCACGACCCGGCACGCGAGCTATGCCGCCAGCATCCGGGCGCGAAAACGCATCGAAGAAGCGTTCGGCTGGATCAAGACGATCGCTGGTCTGCGCAAAGCCAAGCTCCGCGGGCTGGCCAAGGTCGATTGGGCCTTCGCCTTTGCAGCGGCTGCTTACAATCTGATCCGGCTGCCAAAGCTGCTTGGAGCGCCAGCATGACCGTCGCGGGCAAATGGCGCATCGTCGAGATGCCTGGTTTCCCGGCTGACTATCCCGATATCGTCGAGCCAGCCTATATCCTGTTCGAGAAGCAGGGTGGCGGCGAGTTCGCCTTCGGCGCCTGCACTGGGCATATCTGGGAAGCCAGCAGCGCCGCAGCCACCAGCATCGACTTCTCGTGGGATGGCAGTGACGAGATGGACGAGGTCTGCGGGGATGGAGACGCCGAACTCCGCTCAGACGGCTCACTCCATGGCGAAATCCGATACCGCTACGGCGACGAACTCCCCTTCATCGCCCGAAAATGGACTTCTTCAACAGCCTGCTAGAGGCCGACAACCTTGAGCCCGGCGTCCATGGCGCCCTCCAGCCCGCGCTTCACCTTGGCAGCATCGCGCCCGGCCATAGGCGCCTCCTCCACGATAAGCAGGCCGTCTCCGGCCTCAACCTTGTCTCGGAAAAGCTGTTCGCGACCCAGGAAATAGGGCCAAAATGTCTCAGTACGCGCGACTGAGTAGGCGAGGTCGGCCGAGAACCCCACGAGCTGATCCTGCCCGAATAGGCGGCCCACCTCCGCGCGCTCTACACGCACGCCACGGCCTCCCTTCACGACCAGCCGCACGGGCCCATGGAACACGAGATAGCGCAGCTGCAGCGTCAGCCAGGCGCTGAGCGATGTCAGCCGCCAGTGGCTCGTGATCCGCAATCCGCGGTGGATTGGTTGTGCGACGGCCGCGAGTGAGCGCGGCTGAAGAACACAGGAGGCACCGTCGGGAAGTGACAGCACAGCCACCTCCGCGAAGGGATCGCGGACCGCTGACACTGTCGTGACCGTACCATCGCCGCGGATGCGGGTCAGGAAGGTGAGGCCAGTCGCGATGCTCGAGAATGGGTGACGCCAGTCCAGCAACCAGCGCATCGCCTTCTCACCGGCGTCTGCTGTGGATTGCAGATAGTCCTGCCTTACCAAAAGTTCCTCATCTTGGCCCAGCCGGACCCCGATAGAGGTCGTGGATCGCTCCGGCAGGGTGATCGCGGCGCCACGTCTTCCGGGCACCTGAAGTCGGATGCTTTGTCGGCGAGCGGCGACCGGCGCCAGAACCCAGTAGAAGAACAGGCGAACGAGATAGGGCATCGCGATGATCCCGACGAGCAAGATGGCGGCAGCCTGCAACTTTCGGACCAAATTGATGCGCTCGCTGAAGATCTCGGCCTTCCGGCGCAGGGAGCCGTCCAAAACTGCTTCGTCCGCCTCGACCTGCGTTTTCAGCCGGTCCGTGGTGGCAGCCAAGGATGCCTCGATGTTAGTAGCTTGGGCGTCAAACTTGGCGCGTGCATCTCGCAGAGCTAGGCCCGCATTGTTCCGGGCGTCGATCTCGGCTTCTATCATTCTTTTGGCCGTTGCAGACTCGCCGCAATGACGATCTCGAGTTGTGACGAGGCTTGCCCGCCTTGTGCGATCCCACAAGCGTTTGCCCAACCATTGTTCGTCAAATTCTCGGACTTCGGCTATCGCCGATCGACAGAGTGCCGCCTTCGCATTGACGTTCCTAATGCGGGTGTTGATGTCCTTGTACTTGACCAGATCCCCGTTCGCGGTCGCTACCTCCCGAGCTGCCTTCAGGCTGGCAATCTCCCGCTTGCCGAGAGCGATCTCGAGCTCCCGGCGTTGATCTTGCAGAACCGCCTCCGACCCGCCCGTCAGGTAGCGCATACCGATCCCCGCCGCTGGCCGGTTGGCTTCGAGCGCTCGCACGCGCTTGCTCGCCTCCAGTAGGCGCTCGTCTATCATCGTCACGCTCGCCCTGCGCATGTCGTTGATGGAATTCTGGAACTCCGCCGCAGCGGCGATTTGCTCAGCGGCCAGCCGGTCTCTTATGTCGCTCAGACCTTGGACCCGTTCACGGGTTTGCCCCGGCTTGATCCACTGGCTCTCGATCAGCGAGGTGAAGAGCGTGGCGGCGATGAGCGCCGCGACGAGCAGGATGTAAACCAGCCCCTTGCGCGCCAGCCACGCGAACATTCCGCTGAGTGCCTGCATATGTAATCCCCCCCGCTCTTCACATGGCTCAGTTCTGGGGAGTTATATAGCTGGAAGCCGCAAACCGAGGCGATCAGCGGGGGCTTGCCACTCGCCCGACCTACTACGCACACGTGGCATAGTAGCCGCTCCGGTGATCATTGATGAACGTCCAGTTCTGGGAAGCGCCTGAAAACTGCTGAATGACCGCCTCTGGGTCGACGCAGCTAGGAACCCGCCGGGCAGGTCATCAGCTTTGTGATAACGCAGCCCGCACCTGCTCCACGGGCGGAAGCCTCATCTGTGTTTTCGCCGAAAGCGAGCCAATTAGGCGACCGCGGATTGTTTGCCACCAAGCCGACAGCATCAGCAGCGCAGAGCCGATGATGAGCGCAGTCAGCGCTACACTGAGTTCAACTGCCCCATAGCTATCGAAAAGCCGGGCGAGCGCTATCAGGACGTAAGCCAAAGCGGAAACCAAAAGCGCGCGGCGATCAACGGCGAGCGCGATCATCGCGAAGGAAATATAGATCGCGACGACACCCGCTGCTTTACCCACGCCAATGCTTCCTCCTTCTGTTACACCCATCCAGTGAAACATCGGGTGTGCGATCAGTGGGGCGGCTACCAGATGTAGCCAAAAGGCAATGTCGGCGCGCTGGGTAGTCCGGGTCCTGTCAGATATGTCCCAACGCATCGCGTAGGCGAACACGGCCAGCCCACAAACAAGCGCCGCAGGGGCAATCAACGGATCGCTCCAAGCCGATTCATTACGGATCGCAGCGATGGATGCGAGTACAAATAATGCCAAGGCACCAACGGCAGCCGCTATCGTTATCGCCACATGGAATCGGCGCCAGTGCAGAAGAGCTGCAATACCGCCTGCCACAGCCCCCGCCAGGATCATGAGCGCCCTCTGCCAGGGGTGGTGCAGCCAATAGGACCAGCGGTGTCGGACCCCGTCCCAGACATCGTATTCAACGACCTGATGTTGTGGAAGCGCCCCTCGTAACAAGTCGTATGCGGTGACTCCCGCGCCAAGCACGAAGCTGAGCAACAGGATGATGGAAGGTAACGCCATGCGTCGCTTTCGCGTGAAAACCTCCGCCATTGCCCACGAGGCTATGGAGACGAGCAAACCGCCGAGTGCAGCGTTGACCAGTGCCGACCCGGCACCTGCGGCGGCGAAAACGACCAAAAGGCATGCGATGGACACGAAGATGTCATTGAAGCCCGTGACAAGCCTGAAGTGCTCCTCGTCCACCGCTGGCGACGCATGAAGCGAGGCCACATGCTGGCGCAATGCCTCTGCGGCGTCGGCAGTGATAGCCCCTGCTGAGACGGCAGATTGAAGCTCATTCTCGCTATACATTGGTAGCTACCTCGTCTCTCGATATTGAAGTTACAGGCACAGCCATTCGGGTCAATCATCAGAGTGAGACTGACGTGCTCCCCTGAAGTGTGACCGCGAGACGGTAGAGTCCGACGCGAAGGAAGCGGACGGAAATGAAGAGTAGCAGGTTCAGCGAAGAGCAGATCATCGCGATCTCGAAGGAGCAGGACGCGGGTCATCGCCTCAACCAACCATCATGAAGGAGCGAGACTCTACCTCTGACTGGTAACAATCAGGGGAGCACGTCAAAGGGTCCGCTTTCAGCGGCCGACAAAGCACTGCTGAGTGACCGGATCTGGGTCCTCCCGCCGAACGCTTTGGAGTGGCATGCGCCGACCCCGCGGCGCCGAGCGGAGGAATATCTACCTGGATGAAGCGTGCTGAGATCGCACGGATCGCAAGTTTGTCCTTGATCCGGCCCCAAGGGCCGGCTCGATAAGCATGCCGGTGTACTTCACTGGAGAGCATAATGGACCCGCGACGCCGTAACCTTACGTCCTCTCAGGCTGCCGCCCACCTCGGCGTCACTGCCAAAGCGCTTCGGCTCTACGAGGAGGCCACCCTACTCAACCCCGGCCGGTCGTCGGCCGGCTGGCGGCTCTACGGCCCTGACGACATAGAGCGAGCGGCAACCATCGTGTCGCTGCGATCTCTCGGCCTGAGCTTGGCGCAGGTAGCGCGTGCGTTGGACGGCGATGCGAGCTCTTTGAAGGCCGGGCTTGCCGCTCGCGAGGAACAACTCGTGCTGCAGTCTGCGCACATTGAGGCAACCCTCCAGAAGCTTCGGGCGCTTAGCCACGACGTCAACCTCCAGCGTGAATTGGACGTTTCCGCGCTGCAGGCCGCTATCGGCGGCAATGCCGAGATGTCCGTCGGCTTCGAACTGCCTTGGCCTTGGGCCGGCGAATGGTTCGAGCTACGCGATTTCGGACCGCTGAACTTCATCACCGGCCCGCTCGGAAGCGGCAAGACGCGGTTCGCCGAGCGGTTGGCGGCCGAGCTGCCGAATGCGTTCTACGTGGGGCGTGACCGCCCATCTCGCGGGTGCGTCGACCAATCTCTACGGTCGGATGCTGCCTTGGCGACGCGCGTCGCTCGCGCGCTTGATTGGCTGAAGGAGGAAGGCGCGGAACTGACCGAAGCACTACGAGCGTTGGTCAGCGATCTCGAAAACGACCAGCCGACCGTCCTAGTAGTCGACATGGTAGAGGACGGGCTCTGCAATGCCACGCAGCGCGCGTTGATGGCCTGGCTGCGCCTGAAGCGAAGCGGGCGGGCCGTGTTCCTGATGACCCGATCCTCCTCAATTCTGGACGTTGATCTCGTTCGTGCGAATGAGCGGGTCATCTACTGCCCTGCCAATCACAGCCCCCCATTTCTCGCGAGCCTGAGTCCGCGGGGTGACGGCTTCGAAGCCGTGTCGACCTGCGTAGCTACCCCGCAGGTGAGGACGCGCACCGCGGGCCTTGTTGCAATACGATCCGGTGCAGTGGAGCCGGTGTAAGGATCGTCAGCAAGATGAACAGATGACCGGCTTTTGACGGCTACAAAGCCGTCCTGAATGTCCGGGTGGTGGGTCGACGCCACCTTTCGGTAGTCGCCTTGATTTCGGACGTTCGGCGTGGTCGTTTTCTCGCCCGATTGCGGTTGCCGGTTCGATTAGCGCTCGCGCCATAAACCCGGTCGAGCATCGAACCAAGCCATCATCCACTCTGCTATTCTGCGATGGTCGTTTACGCTCCCATGGTAATCACAGGCTGTATTTTCAGCCGCGAATGCCGGCAGAACGGGAAATTGCACGCCCGGCACACCGATCTCATCAGCCTTGGCGCGGATTGCGGACTGAACGGCGGTGCTCAATTGCCGCGCGGCATAGTCATCGGAGGCGCTGAAGTCGAGCCAAGGCAGCACGAGGGTGGCGGCCGGCGAGCGTTGGTGAATAACCGTGACGAGCTTCTCGTATGCACGCGTGTAATCGGCAACCAATGCTTTCTGGTCGTGCCAAGGTTCGCTTGGCTTTAGGTCAGTCACGAAGTCCGCGAAGAGCAGAACGACGACTACCTCCGGACGCCATTCGGGATCGTGCCATTCGGCGGCTCCATTGGGAAGTACACGCGGGTACAGCACCGACATCGTGCGTTGCGGGTCGACCCCGTCGTAGTTGCGCACGAGTCCGCGTCCGGACATTGCGTTGATCTGGTAGTCCGCATCAAGACGATGCGCCAAGAGCGAAGGCCACGCCAATCCGCTGTCGGTCCGCAATCGGACCTCCTCTTCCGTACAAGTGCGTGAGCTCGAGCGAATGCCGTAACCCGTCATTCCTGAGTTGCCGACAAACTCAATCTGCCGCAAGCGCGGCCGCGGCGCGGCAAGCGCTGTTCCGTCCGAGGGCACAAAGAAGCCTTTGAATGCACGCGAGAAATCGACGCTCTCCGTTATTTTGTCGAGCCTTGCTCGATGTATCCCTGGTCCGAGCCCAACAACCGTGACCTTCGCTTGCCCCGGCTGAGCCAGGGAAATCGGCGGCGCGTCATCGATAGTCAGACGGTATTCGTTCTTGTCATCATCTAATGCGAGAATCAGCCGGTCGCCAATGAATGCCGCCTCCCAGTAGATTGCAGGCCATTGGTGAACGTACTTCCTTGCATCATGCGTAACTTGGCCATCGGCATGCAATATAGCGACACGTCCGCTTACATGTACCGGCAAGGAGCGGCTCTCAGCGCCGATGGTGTGGTTTGTCGAGTCCACCGTCACCGAAATCGGGGCGGTGCTTGCCACTGCGAGTACCGACAGAACTGCCAGCGCCAGAACTCCCATGGACGGATCTCCCTTGCTGCTCAACCTAGCCAAGAATTTTGCGCCGGCAACGCATCAAGCGGAATTGAAGGAGTGGATGTCGAAGCGATTTGCGCGAACAGGACGTCCGTTCGCATATTTGACCGATCCTGATACCCGCCTGTCAGCTCCGACCCACAATCCGACATTCAACAGGCGAAATCGGCTTCTCGGAAGCGGCCACTCGTTCACGTGTATCCGATGACCGAGTTCGGGCACTCCAGAGTTCCAGCTGAGAAGCACGTTGTGCTCGTTTGCTGCGAAATCCCGTCAGCCTGCCGCCGGCACATCCTTGCGGTAGAAGAGCACGCGTCCAGTCGGGACCAATTGCAGCAGATAATCGAATTCCACGATGTTGGCGGTGAGCACGGTAAAGCCGAGCTTGTGCGCCTGCAGAAACAGAGTGGCATCCTGCAGCGCCTTGAACCGAGTATCGCGCGCATAGCCTTGCAGGCGACACAGCATCCCCGCGAGCAGTGCGGCGCGCCCGAGCACATCGGCATCGGGCGTGAAGACGCGGTGGTCGGGCATCGCTTCGACCTGCACGCGGACCGAGCCAATGACGCCCGCCGTGCGAGGATCGTCGGGGTTCAGCACGCCGACGGTGTGCAACAGCTCCTGAAGCGCCACGCTCGAATGATTGACGTGTCGCGTATCCACGAGCTGCTCGACCAACACCGGTGCCCGCGCCTGCATCTGGTCGATATAGACGCAGGTATCGAGCAGCAGCGGCTGTCCCGCGATCTCCTCGGCGCTCGCGAACGGCAACGCGCTGTCGTCTCGCCTGGACAGCACCTTGCGTGGATCGAGGCGCGCCCAACGAAGCGCGCTCTCGATGTCGAATCCGCTCATTTCAAAAGCCGAGCTTGAGATCCGGATCGACGGTGCCGCGCACGGCTTTGAACTTCTCGGCGAACTTGTCCTCGAGCGCGACATTGGCCAGCGCGAACTCGATAAGATCGGTATCGGTTTCGATGCCTGTCTGCGCCTTCGCCTGTCGGACCAGCGCCGGGCTGATCCGGCCACCGATCCGGCTGCTCTTTTCGTGCAGTAGCCCGGATCGATCCGCGGCCGCCATCACCGCCTCGACACGCGTCTCGTGCACCGTGTCGAACTGGCCGGATGCGGCGCTACGCTTGACCAGCCAGCCCGTCTTGCTCCCGCCGGCCGACTTGCGCGACCCCTTGGTTTTACCCTGCCGATTGCCAGTTTCGCTACTGAGCTTCCTCATAACACATGTCCAACATAACGAGGTAGTGTCGTACATAAGGACTGCCGGCGCGGCTAGCAAGGTCACAGCACGTAGCTGCCCAGTGCTGTCTAACCTTGACCATCCGAGCGAAAGGCACAGCCGAGCGATCAGCCTACCCAGATCCGGCCGTTCAGACTACCCTTCCCGCTCCCCAACTCCCGACATCCGTTAAGGGTCGACGCGGCGGCTGCTCTCGGCGATCCGGATCAACTGGCTGGGTATCTTAGGGTCCAGACTCGTTCAGAGCCAGAATGCCACGGCGGCAGCGAGGCTTACGGCTGAGAGGAAGTTGCGGGCCAGTTTGTCGTATCGTGTGGCGATGCGGGGGAAGTCCTTCAGGCGGCAGAACATGGCCTCGACGCGCCAGCGATCCTTGTAGCGGCGCTGATCGTACTGGATGGGCCGCTTGCGGTTGCGTCGCCCCGGGATGACAGGGATCGTGCCTTGCTCACGCAGCGCTGCGCGCAGCCGATTGGCATCATAGCCTCGGTCGGCGATCAGGCGCTTCATGCCGGCAGTGTCACCAAGAAGCAGGTCCGCACCCTTGATGTCGGAGGTGTTGCCCGGCGTCAGGACGA